>LWDU01000024.1_pt1 | contig 71135 bp, 66 predicted proteins | sample 727161 | NCBI WGS metagenome assembly LWDU01 (sample SAMN04566230, study PRJNA314399) | hydrothermal vent metagenome | isolation source: deep sea hydrothermal plume seawater | place: Mexico: Gulf of California, Guaymas Basin | collected 2004-07-11 | reverse complement strand
TTCCGAATAGTGCGTCAACCGAATCGATCAGAATTTGGATTGCGTCCTGAGAAGAACTAGATCAAGCATCCAGGAGACTTGATCATGCTGATACTTCAACAACTCTGAAGTATTACAGACTGAAACCTACTGTAGTTACTCCATTGAATTTCCAAAAGATTTAGAGAAACCTCTAAAAGTAGTAGTAAAACTCTTAGAAACTCTGATTTATTTAGGAACCTTCCTTTACAATAACCCCTGTATTTATAGATTTAAGTGCGCTTTCGAGTACTTGTCTTCGAACCAAGTGGTCGGGAGTTCGAAGCCCTCCGGGCACGCCATTAAACCTAAGGAGTTAGGTCACCTTACCAAAGGTAGCGTGCATTTCCCCTTAAATGTGGCCATGTCAGCCGTAGAAACACTCGCTGGCGTACTTAATGAATTTGAAATTAATACTGTCAAAACGAGAACAAGTACTGAAATTTCACTACTGTTATTGAAGTCTAGGAGAACAAGATTGGAACTTACTTTTATTTACTTTGATATTCCCTTCTGGAGAGCGGAAGTAGGAAAAATTGCCCTTTTTGTTGGAGGCGTAGAGTTTGAGAATAAAACAATTACCGGAGAAGAATTCCAGCGGGTTAAAGACAATGGTCACTTAGACGATGGCACAATCATTCCCTTTCACCAATTCCCGTGTTTGATAGTTGATGGAGTGTCTATTGCTCAAACTGGGGGCATTGCTCGGTTTTGTGGAAAATTGTCTGGCATGTATCCTAGGACCAATGACATTTTAGCTGCTCAAATTGATCAGTATTTAGATATTGCGACAGATATTACTGCTTTAGTTTCTAGCGCTGGCAGTGAAGAGGATAATGAAAAAAGGAAAACGATACGCCAAGAGATGTGTAGCGGGGTCTTGGGGAGAAAATTACAGATACTGGATAAGAATATTGCCGATGACAGCGATTGGGTTCTAGGGCAGAGCATGGGTCTTGCCGACATAGCGATCTGGCGGCTTATGGGATGGTTGTCGTCAGGGATGCTGGATGGAATTCCGACAAATCTTCTCACGGGGTACCCAAGAATATCTAGGGTCTGTTCGGCAGTTGATGTGCATCCAACAATTCAAGAGTGGGTTAGTCAGACTTACCCTAAAGATTACATTAGAGGGAATTACCTCTAATCAATTTACGTTCAATTTGTCTAAACCCTTAATAAATCACATGCTGGTTACACGCGTCGCGCAGTTATATCAAATTAATCACTTACGTGTGATTCTCAAAAGTCTATTCCCTAATTGAACTGTTCATAAAGGTGGCGAGTAGCGATGTACTACCCAAAGTGGAACTCAAGGCATCTTCGTAGGGTTAATTGATCAGATGAGAGCCCTGAAATATCTTGGTTACACAGTAGCTATCTGTGTTTTCGTTAGTGCGTTATTTATGTTCTATGCCCCAGTATTTGGTGGCAGCCAATCTCCAGAAAGCCTGCAACGAATCAAATATTCAAAACACTTCGTTGACGGTAAGTTTGTCAATCAAATGGCAACATCAGTGAGTACTCGTTCACCTAATACAAAAACTTCCATAATGGATTGGGTGTTCCAACAGGACGATAAAAACCCTACTGAACCGTTGCCATCCAGATTTTTGCATCCTGATGTGCTGACAGAAGGAAAGTTTGTTTGGTTAGGGCACTCGACTTTGCTTATGAAAATCAACTCTGTCGTAATTATGACTGATCCGGTTTTTAACCGTGCCTCACCAGTTCCCGTTATAGGTAGTCCTTTTCCAGTCCAGAATCCAATATCTATCGATGCCCTACCAGCAGTCGATATTGTGATGATTTCCCACGATCACTATGATCATCTGGACTATCAAGCCATTAAAGTTCTATCAAAACGTGTCGATCATTTTTTTGTGCCACTAGGTGTTAAAGCGCATCTAGAGCGATGGGGAGTAGCTTCGACAAATATTTCTGAGCTGGACTGGTATGAGAGCGAGATTTATCGCGGTGTCAGATTGACATTAGCCCCAGCGCGTCACTTCAGTGGGCGTGGATTATGGGATCGTGATTCAACACTCTGGGGTTCATGGATAATCTCTTCGAAAACACTTAATGTGTATTTCAGTGGCGACAGTGGCTACTCAGACGCTTTTAAGACTATTGGTCAACAATATGGTCCATTTGATATCGCGTTTCTGGAAAACGGCGCCTATAACCTTGACTGGGCACAGATTCATATGATGCCGGAAGAAACGGTGCAGGCCAGTATCGACCTCAATGCAAGAGTACTGTTCCCTATACATTGGTCCAAATTTGACTTAGCGTTACACCCTTGGGATGAACCTGCGATCCGCCTCGCGAAAGAGGCAAGAAATCGAAATGTGGCTGTTGCTACACCCTTAATCGGTGAAACATTCGATGTGAACAACTATCCTGCAACACGATGGTGGGAGTCGTTAAGGGCTCAAGTGCGTATTTGAGCGCCTGGCTTCGAACCAGGTGGTCGGTGGTTTGAAGCCCTCCGAGCACGCCATCAAATCAAGGAGTTACGGAGGTTTCAAATTTTCCGAGTTCCCGGAAAATTCAATGTCAGTCATAGTGGTCCATGTTTTACGGCAAGCTACCCTTGGACTAATCGGAATACGGTGTTTATTCTTCACAACACAAGTCGCGGTCGTTAAAGTTTAGAAGGAATTTTTCGATAAGCGCCCTATAGGCTAACTAGCCTGATTTCCAACGGAGCGGAGTCATGAAGATCACCGAGGTGCGTGTTTACGGGAAGCTACTCCCGATGGCATCAAACTACAACATGTCCAGCGCCGCTGTCGGTGAACCCGACACAACAATCGTCGAACTAGTAACCGACACCGCGTACGTTGGCTGGGGTGAGATCTGCCCGACAGGACCGCTACCTCAACCCGAACATGCAGGGAGCATTCGTGCTGATCTGGTTCTGTTGTGTCCTGCGTTAATCGGTCTTGACCCTCGTCAACTCGGTCTCGTTCACGATGCAATGGCTTCGACAATGGATGGAGGTCACGGTGCTAAGTCCGCCGTCGATATTGCCTGTTGGGATTTGATGGGTAAGGCCTACGGCGAGCGGGTATGCGATCTGCTCGGCGGAGTTCGTATGGATCCGGTCTCGACCTATTACGTCGTCCCGATTGGTACGCCTGACGACTCAGCGACACTTGCTCAAAACCTGCAGAACGCAGGCCACACGAAGCTCCAGCTGAAAGCCGGCGGACGTCACATCGACCAAGACATCGCAGCAATCCACGCAGTGACCGAGACCATCCGACCAGGCGTCGACCTGTTCGTCGACTGTAACCGAGGTTGGACCGTTGGCGAGGCGATTCAGGTATCGCAAGCATGCGCACATCTGAAGCTGGCCATCGAGCAGCCGTGCGCGACGTACGCCGAGTGTGCCATCGCGCGACCGCATCTGCGGCATCCATTGCTCCTAGACGAGTGTGCGATTGACTTGGCAACTGTTGCCACAGCCATCAGTACTGGCGTGGCTGACGGCTTCGGTATGAAGCTCACGAGGGTCGGTGGCATCAGCGCGATGCGCGCAATTCGCGACTTGTGTGAGGCAACGAACACACCGACGAGCTGCGACGATTCATGGGGTGGTGACATCATTGCAGCAGCCTGTGTCCACGTTGGGGCCACTCTTAATCCCAAGCTTAGCCGTGGTGCGTGGATATCGGATCCGTACCAGGTTGCACACTACGACGAAGAGCACGGACCACGTATTGTAAATGGCACCATCGCGGTGCCACCCGGCCCTGGACTCGGCATTACTATCCCCAGCGACTATTTTGGCTTACCCATCGCGACCTACTCGTGAGTAAATAGGAAAACAATCAATTGATTGAAAAAGTGACGACCAAATCCAATGTTTTTTTTGAAAGACAAGTCTGCCGATGAACTTTAGCGACTATGCCGATCTGGATGCCGTAGGCGTATCCAGCGCGATAAGACGGGGTGAAATTTCGGCTCAGGAAGTCACTGAGAAAGGGATTGAGGTAGCGGAACGAATGAACGCCGAATTGAATGCTCTTGTCATAACCAACTATGACAACGCCCGAATATTCGCAGCTGGCGAACTGCCGGACACACCTGTGTCCGGTGCTCCGTTCTATTTGAAAGACGTCAATCAGTTTACCCATGACATGCCGACCACCTTCTCATGTCGGTTCTTTGATGGTGCGAGCCCCAGAGAAGATAGTGAACTGGTGAAACGCTGGCGTCAGGCGGGGCTAGTTTTCCTCGGCAAAACCAATACACCGGAGTTTGCTGAGGATTTCGTCTGCGAACCTACATTTCGGGGAATAACCCTGAATCCGTGGAATACGGCGGTTACAACGGGCGGCAGTTCTGGTGGTGCGGGCGCCGCGGTCGCATCGGGCATGGTCCCGCTAGCCCACGCTACCGATCTGGGTGGCTCAATTCGAATACCATCGGCCTGTTGTGGTGTATTTGGCTTGAAACCCACGACCGGATTAAATCCTATCGGCCCTAATTACATGGAATTGTCCAGCGGATTTAATTCTGATCATGTGCTAACACGATCCGTGCGTGACAGTGCAGCAGCGCTGGATTGCTCGGTCGGCCCACTACGAGGCAGCCGGTATCAGGTGCGGCCCAGAGTGAAATCCTACCTGGAAGCCCTCGATCAGCGAATTCCGAAGCTACGTATCGGCGTGTCCAAATCCACCCCCTATGGGCTCGCCGTGGGTAGCAACCAGGTAGCGGCGGTAGACCGGGTCAGCACGGCACTAGCGGATATGGGGCATGAAATTTGCGAATACACTTATCCGTCGGATCTCGGTCTGGGCAGTTGGATGGAAGACCTATGGATGGTAGACATCGTCTACGAGATTGAAAACCGAATTGCCGAAGTTGGTCGTGAACCGGAGGCTCACGAGCTTGAAGCGCTAACCCATTTCCTGCGCGAACACGTTGCTAAATTGAGTGCAATGGATCTCTACCGTGCACGTCAGGGTGCGCACCAAGCGAGCATTAAATTAATGAATTCGATGAGTAAACTCGATCTGGTTCTGACGCCGACACTCGGCAGCGACCCGATTCCAGTGGGCTACATGGATAGTCGCACCGAGAATTTTGATTTTGATACCTGGGGCGAACGGGGACATGCGTTTGCACCCTTTGCCTATATCTGCAACGTCAGTGGTCAACCCGCCGCGTCGCTACCAATTCAACTCAATCCTGAAGAACATCCCTGCGCAGTGCAGTTGGCCGGTCACAGCTGTGAAGATCATTTGATTCTCCAGATCGCGGCCCGACTGGAGCAGCATTTCCAGTGGCAGAAATACCGACCACCGATCTGGGCAGGCAATCTGGAGTAAATAAAAGCCTCTCCCGAGAATAGCCAACCTCCCGCAGGAGTTGATCATGCTGACACTTCAACAACTGCTAAGTACTGCAAATTGAAGCCCACCGTTGTAGCCCCATTGAGTTCCCAAAAGAATTAGAGAAACTCCTAAAACTAGTGATAAAACTCTTTATGATTCCGGATTCTGTGGGAACATGCATTTAAGAAAACTTCAGCTTTTATAGATTGAAGTGCGCTTTTGAGTGCCTGGCTTCCAACCAGGTAGTCGGGAGTTCGAATCTCTCCGGGCGCGCCAAATTTATCAATGACGTATGGCACTTCTGAAATTCTACTTTTCCTATGGAATCCACATTTTCCTATTGGATTGGGAATTTGCAGGTGATAATTGGCGATTGTGGAGCCACTGTAGACGGTGTACTGAATATCGCTGGGAATAGGTACCAAACTTTACCGGAGTAGATAACAATGTCAGAGCGTCTTGATTACGAAGCAATATCTCCAGAGGGCCTCAAAACCCTCCTAACCTTGAATTCTTTCGTCAAGGACCTTGGTATCGAGCCAAAATTGAAAGCCCTAATTGAAATTCGTATATCGCAAATCAATGGCTGTGCTTTCTGTGTCGACCAGCACTCCATGGAGGCAAGATCTGCTGGCGAGTCACAACAAAGGCTGGATAGCCTTGTCGTATGGGACGAATCACCCTTTTTCACCGACCGTGAACGTGTCGCCCTTAACTGGGCCGAATCCGTGACACTATGTGCCGAGTCTGGAGTACCTGATGAAGTCTACTTGGAGGCTCGCAATATTTTCTCTGAACAAGAATTAGTAGACCTAACCTACTTAATTATCAATATGAACGGTTTAAACAGAATTGGCGTTAGCTTCCGTATGGTGCCCCCTACTAGACCGCTGTAAGTCATGAGAAAAGTAGAGTCTCCCAAATAAATGTCATGGCACTACAGGATAGGTCTGACAGCGACGCCTTCCCGTTGTTTGGTTTCCCAGTTTGGTGCGACATATGTCTTTGCATTTGATGGCGGCAACGGTTCCTTCCCCCTGATGATATCTGCGGCTTTCTCACCTACCATAATAGTAGCCGCATTCGTATTACCATTCGGAACCGTCGGAAAAATCGATGAATCAACAATCCTTAAGCTGTCAATACCCCTAACCCGACACTTGGCATCAACAACAGCCATTTCATCATCATCCGCGCCAATCTTGCAAGTGCAGGTCGGGTGGTATGCCGTCTCAACATTTTCGCGGACCCAGGCATCGACTTCGTCATCAGTCTGCACAAGATCACCGGGGTCGATCTCCATTTTGCGATAAGGATCAAAGGCCGGTTGCAGCCCAATCTCTCTCGTCAGTCGGAAGGCCATTCGGTAGTCGTCTATGTCACGTTGATCTTGGAAATGATTCATCGCGATCGTCGGTTTCTCCAAAGGATTCTTGGATTTCGCTCGAACCCAACCACGGCTACGTAATCTGTTAATGCCAAAATGAATCTGGTAGCCGTGAGGCCCAGAATTACCCTTTCCGTCATAACGCACAACTGCAGGTAAGAAGTGAAATTGAACGTTTGGCCATTTCACGCCCGCATGGGTACGAATGAAACCTGTGGATTCAAAATGATTGGTTGCACCCAGCCCGGACTTAAAGAGAAACCAGCGTGCTCCGATGAGAAATTTTCCAAGTGGACCCATGTGCCGGTTCAATGACACAGGTAGATTCGTCTCGTACTGGATGACGGACTCCAGATGGTCGTGAAGATTTTCACCCACACCAGGCAATTCATGAAGCGTATCTATACCGGCTTCCCTCAGCACATTCGTCGGACCAATTCCCGACATCTGCAAAATTTGGGGGGAGCCGATAGATCCCGCCGAAAGGATTACTTCTTTGGTTGCCTTAACTTGATGCGTATCGCCATCTATTTCAGACTCAACGCCAACCGCTTTCCTGCCTTCCAGAATGACACGCTTTGTCAGGGCTTCTGTGATTACAGTTAAATTCTCGCGATGCAACACCGGCTTCAAATAAGCATTGGCCGTGCTACACCGCACTCCACCCTTGACCGTCATGTCCATCTTGGACATGCCTTCCTGCCGGTATCCATTGTAGTCGTCGGTTATTCCATATCCGGCTTCATTTCCGGCATTGATAAAAGCCTCGTACAGAGGGTTTTTCATTCCGGTGCCATTGCAGGTATGTAACGGACCGCTTCCGCCTCTGTACTCATCTTCTCCATAGGCACAATTCTCGGCTTTTTTGTAGTACGGCAGGCAATCGCGATACGCCCAACCCGTAGCACCTAGTTCTTCCCATAAATCCAAATCACAAGCATTACCACGAACATAAATCATGCCATTGATCGATGAGGAACCACCCAAACCCTTACCTCTTGATACGTCAACAAGGCGGTTTTCCAGGTTTGATTCTGGTTCAGAATTAAAGAACCAGTTGAACCGTGGACGCCGTCGGCATTTGCACGAATATGCTGTCATCCTTGCCCCCGTATTCCAACAAAAGAACCGAAGTATCTGAATCCTCTGTCAGGCGATTAGCCAGGACACACCCTGCCGACCCTGCGCCAACGATGATGTAATCATATAATTTATCCATTTCTCTTTCTCTTTGTTTGTGGGTATTTATTCTTTAGTTCTCCAAAATTAATTGGAGACTCGGTGTACACTCACCCTTATATTAATCAATTAAAGTGTGCTTTTGAGTACGTGGTTACGAACCAGGTGGTCGGAAGCTTGAATCTCCCCTGGCGCGCCATCAAATCAAACAGTTTCTGTAATATAGTGTTTGAGAGCAGCATAAATTACATTATTTGCAGGTGTAGGAATGCTTAGTTCCTTCCCTATTCGGAAAGTCATGACCAAACCGTATTAACGTGATCAAACCATCTCACCGATGGATGATCTTGGCTGTGTTGTTTGCAAGCCGTACCGGGCTTGGTTTTCAATTCCAGACACTCGGCTCTGTATCCGACCACTTGGTCGACATTTTCCACTTCAACTATGCCGAAATAGGAATGCTAATTGGTGCGTTTCTTCTGCCTGGAGTAGTACTTGCTGTGCCCTGTGGATTTGCGGGACGCTATACCAGTGACCGGCTACTCGTCACAATCGGATTAGTATTCTTGGCACTGGGTGGTGCTGTTGCAATAATTGCAACCAGCTTCAATATGTTTGCCTTTGCGAGAATTATCTGTGGTATTGGCTTTGTGGTCACTACTATCTATTTCACAAAGATGGTGGCTGATTGGTTTGATGGTAAGGAGTTAGCTACTGCGATGGCAGTGCTTGTGATGAGCTGGCCGTTTGGAATTGCCATGGGTCAGGTAGGACACGTTTGGTTGGCTACTCTCTTTGATTGGCGCATGGCATTTGTTGCAGCTTCGATATACTGTTGTTTGGGTGCGTTAGGCGTATTTTTCGTATATCGAATGCCTACACATACCAACGACCATGCGCACCCACCTCAGTGGGGACTACCCAGCAACGAACTGACTCTCACATTGCTTGCCTCACTTATCTGGGCATTATTCAATGCCGGTTACATAGTCTTTTTAAGTTTCGGTGCAAACGTATTGATTAACGGGGGTTACGAACCAACTGGAGCGGCAGCAATCATCAGCCTAGCCAGCTGGGTTATGCTGTTCTCGGGAGCTATTTGTGGTCAGATATCCGATAGATTTAAGAAGCCGGACACAATTCTATATATTTGCCTAGCCGGTGGAATCGCGTCGCTGCTTCTGCTGCCGTGGACGCAGTTCGCAGTAGGACTGAGTCTGTTATTTGGCCTAATCGGTGTGGCTCCCGCAGGAATCATTATGGCATTAACAACACAGGCAATGGCTCCTCATCGGCGCGCATTTGGGATTGGGATTTTCTTTAGTAGTTACTTCCTTATTACGACGCCCGCACCCGGGATTGCTGGCTGGCTATTCGATACAACTGGCATCGCTTATTGGCCAATTGTGTTTGCTGCAACCTTATTCCTTTTCACAGGAGTTGCAAACGCCGTATTTCGATACGTCCAAGCTCGGTTACCAAAACCACTGGGTGCATCTCTAGCTGAGCAAGATGCGTAGTTATCATGGCTAAAGCACTCATCAATAAAGTACTGGATTGCTTTTACATACGCGGCGGTCCCTGCTGAATCCGCCAGCGAACGGCGTCTAGCCAGGATGCTTTTCCCGCTCGCTCAATCAGGTCAGGGCGACGCTCATTAATAGCTTCCTGCCACCAAGTAACACCCGCTTCGGCATACTCGGCGGCGACCTCAACGGCACGAATCAAATCGTTACCGGGTGTAGTACCCTGCACTGTGACATCAAACGGATCATCACTTTCCCGATAATCGAGGACAAAAAGTATCATCTCTCGAATCTGCGCTGGGTAAGATTCGGGATCGGTGCCGCTGAAAATGGGGAAGACTCCATCCCATTGAGCTGCCCGTCGAAAGGGCACCTTGTTAGGCCATTTACCCCCGACCCAGATTGGAATGCGAGGTTGCTGTAGTGTCGAGGGAAGAAATTGAGCATCTTTGACTGTGTAATGCTCTCCTACGTAACTAAATTGTTTTCCGCTCCACAACCCGTTAACCACCTTGAGCCCCTCATCCAACATAGCACCCCGTGTTTTTAGGTCAGCCACCTCGCCTAGGTTTTTGAATTCAGCCAAAGCATCTCCTATACCGACGCCAACGATCATTCGGCCAGACGATAGATAATCAAGCGAAACCGTTTCGCGCGCAAACTTCCAAGGCCGACGACGAGGTAGCGGCGTGACCATAGCGCCAATGCGGATTCGATTGGTACTGGTAGCAATCGCTGTCAAAGCGACCCATGGATCCACCATTGGCATAATACGTCCGTCCCAAGCAATATGGTCCCAGACAAAGAATCCGTCCCAGCCCACGTCCTCCGCAGTTCGAGCCAATTCAGCAAGCGTCGCGGCATCCCCACAATCACCAAAGTTAATTATATTGATAGCATATTTCATGAGTTATCCAATTTACTTTACTCAACCCTACTACTGGAAAATAGCACGCATGCCTTCTCACAACGGCTGTGGCTCGACCCGTAATGAGCGATTAAGTTTCAGTTCGTTGCGGTCGTTGCTGTAAATCGCCATCACAGTTCTTACATATGAACCCTCTTTGTTCAGCGCATTTAGAACAATAGGTACATTCATAGGAACAGATATGTGCCTCAGAGGCATTTGATAGCGCGCAATTGCAATCTAAGCATTCATTCTTCATTTCTAACATTAATTGCCTCCTTAGTATGAATGACCATGCAACAGTAGCATGTACTACCAAAACGGAAAACGACTCGTTTAGTTCGCAATAAACCTACGAAAAGATATCCAACCAATACCCTCACTGGCTTCTATAATATTATTGGATCTAACAATTCTGGCAAAGAGAAAGAAGATGTTAAGCACCTCCCAGATGCACGACTATTCAGATGAGGGTTACGTCTTCGTTCCTGAACTGTTACCTGTTGGTGAAATCAGAGCAGTGATCGCCGAGCTACCCGAACTATGTGCGCTTCAAAGACCCGAAGTGATATTCGAGAAGGACTCCCAAACTGTCAGATCCTTGATGAATGTACATACCTACAGTACGGCAGCAGACAAACTGATCCGAAATCGATTGGTCATCGATCCAGTGAAGCAGATCCTGGGTAGCGACGTTTATGTGTTTCAGTGTGTCTTGAATCTGAAAAGGGCATTTACCGGTGATATATGGCAGTGGCACCAGGACTTCTCAACCTATCTTATTGACGACGGCATGCCGGCTAATCGATTGGTCAACGTGCTGATCTTTATGGATGAGGTCAACGAGTTCAATGGACCACTGATGCTTGTGCCGGGTTCGCATCGAGGTGAAGTCATAAAGAACGATGTGGATGACGTCACCACCTCCTACCCAATTCGCGCACTGGACAATAGCCGAGTTGCAAGTGCAGTCGAAGTGAATGGCATAGTTGCACCCAAAGGACCCGCCGGCTCGGTCATATTTACCAATACAAATATCATTCATGGCTCGGCGTCGAATGTGTCGCCATGGGACCGCGTCCTAATTTCGCTAACGCTGAACTCTGTGGAGAACAAACATCACGGTTCATCCCGACCCAAATGGGTGGTCATGAATAACTTTTCACCTGTCTAGATTGCTTGATGCATTTTGACCTGACTAAAGGAAAATAACCATGAGGCGTTATATTGGAGTGGTCTTGACTACACCGATGACAGCATCACCATGAAGATTCATGGAAGTTGTCATTGCCAGGCCGTGGGGTACGAGGTCGAGTCCAATGAACCCTATCCATACCAGAAGTGTTACTGCTCGATCTGTCGAAAAACGAGCGGTGGAGAAGGCTATACAATCAATCTCTCAGCAGATGCTAAGACACTGAAGATTGATGGGGAAGAACACCTTGAAACCTATCGGGCCTTGCTGTCGCCCGATGCAAGGCAGAGTAACCATCACCGTCAGTTCTGCCGGCACTGCGGCAGCCACCTCTGGGCCTGGAACAATACGTGGCCGGATTTGCTACATCCTGTGGCCAGTTCTGTTGATTCTGTATTACCCAAAACTCCCTGCTACACACATATCATGCTGAAATATAAGCCGGACTGGGTCGAGACCTTCGCCACAGCAGACGATCTTTGTTTTAATGAATATCCCGACGAGTCAATCGCTGAATGGCACGAACGTCTGGCGAATATTTAATCCTACCTATAATTAATCAACAACTGGAATATAAACATCAAGCCATGACTTCTAATACAGTTGAAACGCTAAACGAGCGGTTACTTTATGCCATTGATAGTGGCGACTTGGAAACTTACAGAGAGTTATGTGATCCATCCTTAACAGCTTTCGAGCCAGAAGCACTCGGTAACTTAGTAGAAGGTTTGGGTTTCCATGAAACCTACTTTGGTAGTCGTGCCTCAGGCAAACGTAAGTCAAGTGTCCGAGCGCCGCATATACGACTGCTAGGGGATACTGCTGTGGTCGCCTATGTAAGACTAGTTCAAAGCACTACGAGTGATGGTCAGCACAGTACTACTGCCTTTGAAGAAACTCGTATCTGGCACAAGACCGGAGATGGTTGGAAGAATGTACATTTCCACCGATCAAATGTTGGGAAGATTGAACTGGGTTAAGCCTTCTCGCCGATACTTTAACTGCTGCTAAGTACTATAGATTGAAGCCTACCGCTGTAACACCATTGCCCCAAAAGAAGTAGAGAACTCTGCCAATATAGCCAGGAAACGCCTGAAACTTCGAATTATTTGGGACAGCCGTAGTAGGCGAATCTCATTTTTCATAGCCCTAAACACCTTTTTGAGTACCCGGCTTCGAGTCCGGTCGTCGGGGGATCGTATCCCTCCAAACGCGCCATAAAATCAGGGCGTTACAACAACGTTATTTGTTTTGTAGATGAACTTATTTCTCCCAATCTCTCGTTCTGGCAAAAATTTGATGAGTTTGTAATAGTAGACCCTGATAAGCTCATCGCGTCGTCTGTTTTCCGACATTAATTCACATCAACGAATAGAGGTAACGAGTTATGTCACATAAACATGCTGGAGGGTGTGATCATGTTCATACTCATTCAGATAATGGACCCATAGACAGCCATACCTGCCACTGCTCAATCTGTAAACGCGTTACTGGGCAGGACACGACTCATGTTGTCTTCTTTAATCACGGAGACCTGGAAGTCGACAATCTGGATGGCTTGGACAGTCAACCGTTCAACGACCAAAACCCCGATGGACCACTAGAATTGTGTACGTGCTCAACCTGCGGCACACCTATTATGCTTAATGACAAACAACGACGAATCAGGGCAATTGTCCCGAACCTGATGGGATATGACTCTGAAAGCTTGTCTGCGACATACCACGCTTTTTTTGATCCGTCCGCTGGAGTTCCAACCCCTGACGATGGTCGCCCTGTCCATGAAAGCCTACATCCCGATTTTGTCTGGCCAGATCCCGCGTAGACTGAATTAATGCGCTTGCTCAGTGCTTCAACACCATGGTGTTGGGGCACTGCATTTAGGATGGGTAGATAGCTTCGAACCAGGTAGTCGGGGATTGGAATCTCATCCTGAGCGCCATTAAATCAGGACTCGCCCAACAGCAAAAACCAATCTCCCATTGAAACACTAACAATCGGACTCAGAACCGAAGCGACAGGCAACTCAATCCGCCATCGAGCTTCTGAAACTCCGAGACATTCAGCATCCTCACAGTGTAACCCCGTGACTCGATAGCGATCGCCGTGTCTGGATAACCTTGCGGGACGAGCACTGTGCCGTTCAGCCACAGGCTATTGGCAGCGTAAGCTTCACTCTCACTAATCTTCAGTGTATCGAACTGCTTGAATTCTGGTTTGCCAATAAATTCGCCATAAGCGAGGAGATTGCCAGATTCTATGTAGCTGACCCCACTCTTGAGATGCAACATCTCGTCAAGCGCAACCATCGACCCGGTCAGCCCGCACTTCTCGAGAATTGCAATCATCTGTCGGGCACCAACCTCGTTGGTTCTTTCTGACAAACCGATATAAAAATGTGTGCCGACCATCATGACATCCCCACCTTCCAATGTCCCTGGCGACTGGATAATTGAAATGTCGCCGACTAGCGCTTCCAGTGTGGGCCGTATTTGTAGGACCTCACCACGGCGGGACACAGCACCTGGCCGAGTCAGAATTGCAGCACCTGGTAGCATAACGGCGGTGTCCTCAACAAATGTCGAGTCGGGGTATTCTTGATCGGCTGGCAATACACTTACGACCAGTCCGCAGGCCTCGAGTGCAGCAACGTAGCCTGCGTGTTGACTACAGGCCAACTCATAATCAGGCGGTCCAAGTCCGGCTGTACTGATGCCATCGATCATGGCTTTGCATGGCTGGCGAGTAATCGCATGTGTGAACATGATCAGCAACTCACTAGCGTTCGAATGCCAGCCGCATAGTTCCTCAGCCCATAACCCGGCCACGGATCAAACCACCCACGGTTGACAGCGCGAAGAACACAGCAGCAATACACACAATAGTGGGGCCAGTGGGGGTATCGAAACTGTAGGCCATTTGTAATCCGCCAACCGCCGACAGGCCGCCGATTACTGTGGCAATCAGTACCATGTGTTCGGGTGTTTTCGCATAAGGCCTTGCCGTGGCTGCAGGGATAATCAGCAAAGCCACAATCAGCAGCGCTCCTACGACCTTTACGGCAACCGCTACCGCTACTGCCAGCGCCACAGTCAGAATCAACTGCTCGCGGCGAGGATCGATCCCCGCCGCGTGGGCGAGATCGGGATTCAAAGTTGAGATCAAAAGCGCCGACCAGCGCCACCACATCAAAAACAAAACCGATCCCGCACCACCCCAGATCACAGCAAGGTCAATCTTTCCAACAGCGAGGATATCTCCGAAGAGGTAGGCCATCAGGTCGATCCGAACTCCAGACAGAAAAGAGGCTGCCACAAGACCAAACGCCAGCGCACAATGGGCGAGCACACCCAGCAGCGTGTCCATTGCATAGCCTCGCCCACTGAGTCCCGAGACCGTAACGGCCATGAGAAGCGACACGACCAAAACACCAAGAAAGATTGAAGTCGAAAAGGCCAGCGCCAGTGCGACACCCAGTATCGAAGCCTGGGCTGTTGCGTCACCAAAATAAGCCATGCGACGCCACACTACGAAACAACCCAGTGGTGCGGCGGCAATAGCGACACCCAGTCCCGCCAGTAACGCACGAACAAGGAAACTGTCCAGCCCCGTCATGCGGCGGCCTCGTGATCGTGTGAGTGTGTATGTTCGTGCTGGTACAGTGCCAGCGCACCCTGTGTTCCAGAACCAAACAGCGCTCGATATTCCGGTGCCGTAGCCACCTGTCCAGGTGCACCGTGGCAACAGATATGGCCATTCAGACAGATCACCCGGTCCGAAGCAGCCATCACCACATGCAACTCGTGACTCACCATCAGTACTGCGCAGCCAAGGCGTTGCCGCACCGTTTCAATCTGCCGGTAAAAAGCAGCTGATCCGGGTTGATCTAAACCCTGCGTGGCTTCGTCAAGAAGTAAAAGTTCAGGCCGACCAAGCAGCGCGCGAGCCAGCAGCACGCGTTGAAATTGCCCGCCGGAAAGCCCTGCCATTTGTTGCATACCCAAGTTCTCCACGCCTGCATCGGTCAACGCGTCCTGCGCAACAGTATCGGAAACCGGGCGTGGCAGACTGAGGAAACGCCGGACTGTTATAGGGAGTGTTGCGTCTATATGCAGGCGCTGTGGCACGTAGCCGATGCGAAGCCCAGGATTTTTCTTGACCCACCCGGCACTCGGTTTGATCGCACCAATGATTGCTCTTAGGAGAGTGGTTTTCCCGGACCCATTAGGTCCGACGATAGTAATGATCTCCCCAGGCTCGACATGCATTTCGACGTCATGCAGAACGGTGTTTCTGCCGAGACGGATATCGAGATTGCCGATCTCGACGAGGCTCATGCTGCACCCCCTTCCTGACAGGTATTACAGATTCCCTCGATCTCGACCGCAGTTCGTTCAATCTGAAAGCCAGCTGATTTTGCAGCACGACCCAACACACTCCGAGTGAGATCGGTGTGGGTTTCTGCAATCGAATCACAGGCTCGACAAATCAAAAAGACTGGGGCATGATTTTCTGCCAAGTGGGCACAGGCGATAAATGCATTGAGCCGCTCGATCTTGTGCGCAAAACCGTTCTTGACCAAAAACTCCAGCGCCCGATAGGATACTGGTGGCTGTGAGCCCAGGCCCTCGGCGCGAAGATTGTCCAGAATTTCATAAGCACCATGGGCTCGGTGCTCTGCTAAAAGCATTTCCAATACCCGCCGGCGTACCGGTGTGAACTGCAATCCCGCCGCTTTGCACTGGGCATCGACCGAATCCAAACCCTGCCTAATGCACTCAGCATGGTTGTGCTGCCCAAAACCAATCGCATCCATGTGTTCTCCTTTTCCAACAAGGAATATCCGAGTGGATCATCTCTCTTAGCTTATGTTATGTTATATCATAACATACCATTTAATCATGATCGCCCCGCACCAAATGATCAAAACCATCCTGGGTACCGCTATATGTGGGCTGTGGCTATCCGGCATGGTGTCGGCCGATGTACCACAGGTGACAACAGACATTCCGGCAACACATTCGCTAGTCACCCGGGTGATGGCGGGGATTGGCATGCCCGATCTGATTGTCAAGCAGGGGGCATCACCACATGACTATTCCCTGCGTCCTTCCAATGCGGCATCGTTGGAAGCGGCCGATCTCGTCTTCTGGATCAACAGCGGGCTGACACCCTGGCTCGAAGGTGCTCTAAAGACGCTGGCTGCAGACGCCAAAGTTATCGAACTGATGGATACTAAAGGTTCCACAGTACTACCCTACCGTGAAGGTACAACCTTCGAAGCACACAGTCACGAGCTCGAACGAGACGAAGAAGGCCACACAACAACACAAAACAGCAACACCACTGCGAACATTGATCCCCATGGCTGGCTCGATCCCGATAACGGCAAAACCTGGCTCGCTGTCATCGCGACAGAGTTGTCGAAGATAGATCCCGACAATGCCGATATCTACTTCGACAACGTCACTCAAGGCAAGGCGGATATCGATGCTGTCATCTCTGAAATAGAAGCAACGTTGGCGGCATTTCGCGGTACGAATTTCATTGTCTACCATGATGCCTATCAATATTTTGAGAAGCGATTTGATGTCTTGGCAGCCGGTTCGATCTCTCTGGGGGATGTCTCAGACCCGAGTCCAGCACGTATCGCAGAGATTCATCAAACAGTTGAAGATCTAGACATGACGTGTGTGTTTTCTGAACCCCAGTTCAACCCAGAACTCGTCGCAACTGTGGTCGACGGGTCCAACGCCAAGGCCCGCGTGATTGACCCGCTCGGCACCCGACTCACTTTGGGTGCTGATTTTTATCTAAACCTTTTGCGCGACATTGCCCAAACCATGGCGAGCTGCTTGTGATCACAGGGGCTAAGCTTCGACATCTAACTCTGATAGTGGCTGATCAATCAATAAACCAGAACAGAAACTCCCTATGACCCACGGGTCTAAAGTTTGTAGAATGACGTTCACTTAAACCGGCATACAGGTCGTACATGGCATTAACCACCGATCAGATTGGGTTTTACCAAGACAACGGTTACCTGCTACTCGAACAGGCTATTCCCAGCAACGTGCTTACGAGTCTGCGTGAAACGGTGGATCGTTTTATCGAGGCGTCGCGTGCAGTCGAGGCCAGTAACCGTATTTATGACCTCGATCAGTCGCACTCAGCAGATAATCCCCGGATCAGACGACTCAAAGATCCCCACCTCCGGGATCCGCTATTCAAACAGATCGCAGAATGCAGCACGATTATTGATCCCGTGTGCGAGCTGCTGGGGGGTACGGTTCGGTTCGATCACTCGAAACTGAACTTCAAGCACCCCGGGGCGAATGCTGAGATCAACTGGCACCAGGACTGGGCATTTTATCCCCACACCAACGACGATATCCTCGCCGTGGGTGTTCTCATCGAAGACTGTACACCCGAGTGCGGCCCGCTAATGGTGATCCCAGGCAGCCACAAAGGCCCGGTGTTCGATCATCACCACAATGGTATTTTTGCCGGTGGTGTCAATACTGATGCCATCGGCGACCTGGCAGACAAGGCTGTAGCGCTAATAGCACCGGCCGGCTCACTAACGATTCACCACGTCCGCACCCTACATGCTTCGGGCAATAGCAGCACAAACACCCTGCGCCCACTGCTGCTGTTCAGCTATACAGCAGTCGACGCCTTCCCCATTTTTTCAAGCTATGATCTGCAGGAATACGATTCGCGAATACTGCGTGGGGTGCCGGTGCATGAGGGTCGCATGGCGGCGTTACCGTTCCGGATCCACCTACCACAGGAACCCGGCACCGACTCGATCTACGACAATCAGGAATCCATGCAACGCTAGAGCTTGCAATCCATTTGCTTAAGCATAGGGTCTTCTGTTTATTCAACGTCAGATGCTTCAATCTGAATCGCATCAGCGGTAGCGCCCAAACCACTGGGATTGGCGATAAACCGATTCCAGTTCTTGATGCCTTGGGCATCGAAGTCCTTCTCCGGCGAAGGTTCGAGTTCGAGTTTGCTATGCGCCGTGTTGCCCCGCACCGCAGATGCTGAATCGACACCACCGTTGTTGCGCTGTACCACATTAGCACTGATGTACTGTATCGATAAACCTATACGCGGCCGGTCTGAGGTATTGGGGCTTGAACCGTGGAGGGCTTTTGAGTGATGAATCGAAGCCTCTCCGGGGTCAAGTTCCACGTGCACGAGTTGGTCTCTTTCATGTGGTTTGATAGTTACTTCCTGACCTGAAAATAGGATATTTTCAGTGCCTGGAACAATCTCATGATCACGATTGCCTTGCAAGTGACTCCCCCTAAGCACACTCATACAGCCGTTGTCATAGTACGCGTCGGTCAGTGCCAGCCAGGCAGTGACAACCTGTTCTTCAGGCGAAAGACCCCAGTAAGTCCTGTCTTGGTGCCAGCCAACGTAACCACCGGATTTAGGGGGCTTTGCAAACAACGTTGCTGTCCAGCAGAGGATATCAGGCCCGATAACTGACTCCACCGCATCGAGGAGTGTCTCATTTCGAATGACATCTGCCATCGCACAACTGACCAGATTGGGTTTAGATATTTGTGGACTAGCCACCCAATGACCCATTCGGGATTGCAACACGCCGCAGTGGCCTGCCAGTATTCCAGCTTTTTCTGCGTCCAAAATCCTAAGAGGAAAGATCACACCTTCACGCTGATATTGCGCATACTGCGTGGGAGAGAGTATCGTCATATTTTCACCTTGTTTAAATCACTCGATAAAGTCATCCAAACGGTTCCCAACTATTCTTGGTTTACGGTGAATTCAAAACCCAATCTGAGTGAATTAAATATAATGTGACGAGATCTTTACGAATTCACAGAACCGAGAAGAGTTTCTATTCTGGTCTTGCAAGTATTTTTGAGCAACAACCATCAACATTCATCACCGTAGATAAATCGGCCAATACTAGCCATGAAACTGCAACAGATTGAAACGTGGGCCACTGTACCACCGACCGGCATCGGTGGCGCATTCTGGGTCATCGTCAGACTCACCACCGATAACGGCATACAGGGAATCGGTGAATGTTACGGCATACCGGTATCCGGAAATATTGCCTGTCAAATGGTGGAAGATACATTCGAGCGCTATATCGCCGGGGAAAGCCCATTTAATGTGGAAACACTCTTTCGCCGCGTCTATTCAGCCGGGTTCACACAGCGGCCCGATGTTTCCATGATGGGTGTGTTCAGCGGCATGGAAATCGCTGTGTGGGATATTCTGGGTAAGGCGCTAAACCAACCCATCTACAACCTCATTGGCGGGCAATTCCACGATCGCCTTCGAACCTATACCTATCTGTATCCTAAAACCTCTGGGGATGAGGGTAACCTCCAAAACACGGCCGATGATGTTTATCACGACGGTGATGCTGCAGCGGAACGTGCACTCGACTATCTCGAGATGGGCTTTACCGCGATCAAACAAGACCCCGCTGGGCCATACAGCTTTCAAGGTGGCAGAGAACTCTCGCTACACGAACTCGCCCGTTCGGAATACAGCGTAAAGCGAATTCGGGAAGCGGTTGGTGACCGCGCTGACATCCTGTTCGGCACACATGGACAGATGACCACCTCATCGGCGATTCGATTGGCCAAGCGTTTAGAACCTTACGATCCATTGTGGTTTGAAGAGCCTTGCCCTCCGGACCAAATCCAGGCTATCGGCAAAGTAGCAAGTGCCACCACTATCCCGATTGCCACCGGCGAGCGACTGACGACTAAACAGGAATTCCACGAGTGTTTAAAAGCCGGTGTTTCCATTTTACAGCCGGATATTGGACGCAGTGGTGGCATCTGGGAGACCAAGAAGATTTTTGTCCTGAGCGAATTATTCAATGCCCAAGTCGCGCCACACATTTACTGTGGCCCGATCGCCCATGCCGCTGCTGCGCATGTGGCATTCAGCAGTCCCAGCTTCCTAATTCTTGAAACAATTCAAACCGAATTTCATGACAATCTGCTGACTCGATCACTGACCTGGGACAGGGGCTATGTGCTGGCACCGACAGAGCCGGGACTGGGCATAGAACTCAACGAGGAAACGATCTTAAACCATCCCTATAGCAGTGGCGGCCGACTGCATCTGGAAATGTGCAATACCCCGCTGGGTTCAAACAACCAGAAAACAATCACAGAGCTCTAAACGCGATACGCACCAATCAACCCTAAGTGCTAACCAGGGTTACTAAACCTGACTACACACCATCCACGATTTATTCATTTTCACTATCAAGAGACAACCCAATCATGGGAGATACGAGCACAGAGAGCTCCTCAGGTATTCTTGCAATCTGGAACGACTGTAAGATCGGCGAAGAATTCTTGTATGAAAAGTGGTATCAGGGTGAGCACCTTCATGATCGTGTGAGTATTCCAGGCTTCAAGCTGGGCCGTCGTCATAAATCCGTCGACAGAGCCCCCAAATACTTCACCTACTATGAGACCACATCGGCTGAGGTGCTGTTTTCAGAGGCCTACCTGTACCAGCTGGATAACCCATCCATGCTGACTCGCGAAGTGATGCGCGGAGTTTTTATCAACGTATCCCGCACGGTCTGCAGGTGCATCCACCGCGTGGGTGACATGCAAGGCAGTCACGTCATCACAGCCCGTTCAGGCACGCCAACAAATGAAGATAACCTCAAGGCTATCGCTGAACATCTGAATGGCACTTCCGGATGCCTGCGTTCCGACGTGTGGGTTCGCTTCTCACCCGACTTTGACCCGTTAGACGACAAGCCCAGGCACGAGGAACAGATACGTGGTCGTGATTCCCGTATCGAATGGTGCATCGTTGCTCATGCATTGAATAGTTCTACAGCCGAGTCCATCAACGGAACGCTGCAACTTACCTGCCCAGATCTAGAACTTGGAATTTACCAGTTTATGTGTGAACTACGACACGAGGACTGAAGAATTTCAATCGAATTTCGACTCAAAGAATTATTCAGTTCCTGAAATAATCTCAATTTATTAACCGAAAACCCAATGCCACCAACATTGACATTTATTCCACCTGGTGAAGCCAGAGCCTTTTCGGTTCCAAAAGGCGGTCTTATCCGAATCATAAATTCTGAAGGCAATCAGGTTGTGGATACCTGGGCATTTAACAGTTCATCCCCAAGTGAGTTTCTTTCAATGGCCCATAGTCGATCTGCGCTTTACCGTCTTTTTTTCGAACCTGGTGACACACTGGTGAGCAACCGCTTTCAACCAATACTGACGATTAACAAAGACACTTCACCCGGCTATCACGATACCCTTCACGCGGCTTGTTCCGCAGAGAGTAACCGGTACTACGGTGCAGAACATCAGTACCCGAATTGTCAGGACAATCTCAAGACAATTATTCATTCGCGAGAGATGCCGCTCCAGACCACACCTTGCCCCTGGAATCTTTTTGAACGAGCCATCGTCCTTCCCGATGGGACATTGAAGGATGAACCGTCGCTAGCGGCTACAGGAGACTACCTGGAGTTGAGTGCAGAAGTAGACCTTGTGCTGGTGTGTTCTGCATGTCCTTCACTAATTGGAAATATCAGTAGCGGCCAACCCCGAGGGGCAACGATTGAGATAGCTGACTATCGGTAAAATGTTCTTGTCAAAACACGGCAGAGTCGCCCTAAGTTACGAATTTCATCTCCTGGAGCAAGACTGATCGGTTGGTTATAAAAATAAGCACCGGTTAATTTCAAGGCAGGTCTTCCAGTTTCGATCAACGACGCTGGGTATGAAACTGAAGCAAGACCAGCATCGGCCAGCCAATATATTTCTCTGAACGCGGAAAAACCGCTGCCAGTTGTGAATCCGCAGAGTACTCTGAAAAGTGTACCAGTTCGAGCGATGCCGAAACTGCACCCATCACCATATCAGAGAGTTGATGAGGCAGGCTACCGGGACGGACCTTCTCACCTGAAATTGGGTCCGTGAACTGCGCCTGCGAATCCCGGAGGAACATGGCCGGGTGCATCGCGGAGACAACAGCCCGCCCTGGATTGCCCAGCACCCGTGCAATCTCGGAAAAATAATAAGCGAGATCGACAATGTGTTCCAGCACCAGTCCGCTGACTACCATATCAAACTGACCTGCTTCAAACGGCAGCCGCTGATGAAGATCGTGCACGATCAGGTCAATTGAATAGCCCTTAGTTTTCTCATGTGCTTTTGCAAGCATAGCCTCCGAAAAATCGATTCCAGTCACTTCGGCACCAGCCTGCGCCAGCCACAGCGTATGACGCCCTGTGCCACATCCGATATCCAAAACCCGAAGTCCTTCGACGTTACCGCAGGCTTGTTGCACCAAAGGACCTTCCAGTGCCTGAAGCGGGTTCTGGTCATCATCGTAGACCATCGCCCAGCGGTCATAACCCTCCCTCACTTTAGCGAGTGATTCCATCTTAAATCTCGAATGAATACAGCACTACTGCCGTCGCGACAACAAATGCGACCAATGTCAGCAGCAAGGCATACATCATGCTCTTTCGGCCGGTACTGCGTGCTTTCCGCAACTCGTTGAGCAATATGAGAATAACGACACCCACCACAACAAATAGAAACTCCGTCGATCCAAAAAATTCTTTCACGTGACTATCTCCTCATGCACAGTTCCATCAAGTGACTGCGGCAATCCATCTTCCACTCGTATGTGCTATGTCCAGCACAAGCACCTTTCGAACGCAGGCATCATATAATAAATAGGCGATGTAGTGCGCATGACTTCAGTTCTGTAAATCCACTACTACTGAACCGAGTTCGTTTAACGACCAATGTCATTTAAAGGAAAAAGTGCAATTGTCTGCGGTGCCGGTGGAGGCATCGGCCTGAACATTGCAATTGACTTGCTGGATCGAGAGGTCAATGTCTCGATGGTGGATCTCAAACCGCAACCGGATTCATTGAACGAGAGCATCGGCCTGGCACAGTATTGGCAAGGCGATGTTACGGATGAGACATTCGTGAAGGAATTCACCCACCAGACTGTGTCCAAGTTCGGACACCTGGACTATCTGGTCAATGCAACCGGTGTTCTATGGTTCGGAAAGGACAAGTCTGTTGTCGATATTGACATCGATACCTGGGACCGGGTGATGGAGATCAACCTGAAGTCATTTGCCCTGACCAGCCGTTACGCAATCCCAGCCATACGAAAATCGGGTGGTGGTGCCTTGGTTCATATCGCTTCGATTGATGCACTGCGCGGCGATGAACAACCTCAGGATGCCTATGGGGCCTCGAAGGCGGGGGTGATTCGCCTGTCTAAATCACTTGCAATCCAGTTCGCAAAAGATGGCATACGGTCAAACACAATTCTGCCCGGCCCGATTCTCTCGCCCTTGCAGTCCCGATGGGAGAAGGATCCCGCAGCGTTCAGTGCGGTCGAGCAACACGTACCTTTAGGGCGTGTCGGTCAGACCCAAGATGTCGCTAACGCTTGTCTTTTTCTTTTGTCTGACGAAGCTTCTTTTATCACTGGTACAGAACTCGCAGTTGACGGTGGCTGCCTGGCCAAACCATAGTTCCGCCATTGAAACTAACCATTAGCTGCTCATGACAACGACACACCAACGCATCAGTCGAATAGAACAGGTGGCACAACACTACACAGACGCTGCTACATTCAGCAGTATCGAATGGCTGATCTATCAGCGAGACTCAATACTCGATGCTGGTAACGTTGGATATGCCTGCCGTGAAGAAAAAACGCCTGTACCGGATACGCCCATCTATCGAATTTATTCGATGACCAAACCAATCGTATCGGCCATGGGTCTAATACTGATGGAGCAAGGTCGACTGCATCTTTTTGATCCCGTCGCGAAATTCATACCTGGATTCAAACGACCGGATATTTTAAATACACATGGAATCCGTGCCCCTGCTCACGGTCCCATTACCGTAGAACATCTGTTTACCCATCGTTCAGGTCTTTCCTACGGGTTTATGCCCGGTTGCCCGGTTGGTGAACTTTACCGGAAACACAATCTGGCCGAGGACGGTAGTCGGTCACTGGCCGAGTATGTCGATATCCTATCCACACTGCCCATTGCCTTTGAGCCTGGCAGTCGGTGGCACTACAGCTGTTCGACCGATGTGCTCGCTCGAATAATTGAAATCGTTATGAATGAATCACTCGACCAGGTGCTACAGCGCTATCTATTTGAGCCCTTGGGTATGCACGAGACCGGTTTTTTTGTTGCAAATGACAACCTGAGCCGGCTGATGCCGATGCATGGACAATCCCTCGATGAGATCTTGGATGATCCTTTTTCGAACCCACCGCTTAAAAGAAGAGATTGTGAAGCGGCTTACCCTTCAAACCCGGTTACCGCAACAGCGCGCGGGGGCCATGGTTTGTTCTCTACCGCCAAGGACTATCTCGAGTTCGCCTTGATGACTCGCTACGGGAAATCCCGATCTGGGCGAACCCTCATCTCGCGTAAGATGCTCGAGTTTGCCTGGCACAACCGATTGCCAACAAATTTGATACCCATTGCCGTCGGACCTTTCCCAAGTCCTGGATACGGATGGAACCTTCTCGGTCGAGTCATGGTCAATCCGGGTGATGCCATACACCTAACTGGCAATGGGGAAGGTGGTTGGGCAGGTGCAGCAGGCACTTACTACTGGGTTGATCGGAGTGAGGATTTCGTTGGCATTGTCATGACACAAAACCTTGGAATCGTATCACCGATGCGTAACGATATGCAGTCTGCCGCCTACCAGGCCATTGAATAAAAACAATCATCGAAAAAACTGATCACTGACAACCTAATAGTTCGAACCCTGCGGCTTTAGTATATTCAGCATACTGTAAGAAACTATAGCTAAGAATATGATTGCGCCTCCCAAAAGCGTTGCAGCTGTAGGGGTCTCGCCGAATCCTAGCCAGACCCACAGAGGTGCCAGCACTGGTTCAACCAGAGCCAGCAAACCAACCTGAGCTGCAGGCACAAATCGTGTCCCTAGGACCATCAGAGTAAAGCCCACACCCACCTGGAATACTCCGAGATAAAGTGATATCCAAAGATCTCTAGGCGTCAGTGCGTAATCAGTAACAAATAATGCAGACAAGCTAGCAGCGACAAGGCCTCCCAGACACACAGCACTTAGCATGCTCTCGCGTTTGGAACGCCGAACCGCGACGATCATCGCAGCATAAGCTATTGGTATATACATAGCGATCAGGTTTCCCAAGATATGGCCACTGGCCATACCGCTGCCGACCATAATTACGAGCCCGATCATAGATACTGCGATGGCAAACCAGGTCCGTGCTGCCACCCGCTCGCGTAACACGATCCAGCCAAGGATTCCGGCGATAAATGGCGTAGAACTAAGAATAAACAGAGCATTGGCAACGGTGATGTAGAGCAGTGCAAACACATAAGCCACCATTCCAGTACCAAAAAATATTACCATCACAACGTCATTCCAACCCAGTCCGCGAAACTCATCCAGAACGGCTCTGCGCTTCTGATAAGTCAAGAACAGGAACACGGTGATGCTTAGGGCAATGGATCTATAAAAAAGTATCTGCCAGCCGTTGGCTTGCTCAATTGAACGAAGGGCGATGCCAGAAGTGCTAAGGAAAAGCGCTGATCCAATCAGCAGCAGAATACCCAGGTGATAGAGTTTTCGATCCGCAGTCAAAAGGTTAATCCAGGTCGTATTGTCATTCTCTAGTTCGCAGCCGATTCCGCCCTACGACTCGGGCGATCCTTAGACAGCCATAAGCCTCCGAGAACAAGAAGCAAGGCGACACTGTGATAGAGCTGAAATGATTCATTCAGCAACAACACAGCCAGGCATGCCGCAAATACCGGTGTCAGGTTCACGAACATTCCAGTCCTACCCGGACCCACGAGATCAACACTACGCAGGTAAAACAGCTGGGCAAGAAATGACGGAAAAACCACTACATAAGCGATGACATACCAGCCCGTCACGGTCGGCATTAATGCCTCGCCCGATAAGATCTCGAATACCGCGAAAGGCAATGAAAATAGAGCCGCCGGCAGGCACAGAACCGCAAATACCACCAGCCCAGTAACCGCTGGTCGACTCTTAAGACCAACAGTATAACCAGCATAGAGTACACACGCCGCGGCCATCATAAGATCACCTCTATTCAACAGGATATCCCTAACGGTACCGGGTACACCACCTGTAGCCACTATGATCACACCGGCCAGGCCCAACAACACCCCACCGAGTTGCACGATGGTAATACGGCTGTGGTAAACCAAGTAGGCAGCCAAAAGTACAATAAGTGGGATCGACCCCTGCAGAATGCCAATATTTACGGCCGTCGTGTAATGCGCTGCTTTATAGAAAATTAGGTTAAATCCGGCGAGTCCCAGCCCGCCCATCAAAATAAGGTAGAGCCAGCGAACCTTCAAATGCGGCCAGGCCTTCTTTATGTCCTTCCAGTAAAGTGTCCACAATAAGATCAGCAGAATGAACCAGCGCAGGAAGCTCAGCAAAAACGGTGACACATCATCGATTGCAATGCGTCCGGCAACCGCATTCCCCGCCCAGAACAAAGCTGCCAGCATTACCAGCACGACATGCCGATCCCATAGATTTTGCTGCAGATTCATCACCTTACTCAAGATGCGCTGAACCCGCTGGTAACACTGAGAATACGAAAATTCAAGTTTGGTGCTCTAAGGTATCCCGCATATCTTCAAGCTCAGACCATCTCATGATCGCTTCTTCTATCTCAGCCTCCAGCGCTTGCAATGTATCGAGTACGGGCTGTGTCTGCGCATAAGGCTGTAAATAAAAACTGTTGTCATTGGTTTGGGCCTGAAGTTCCTCTACCTGCTGCTCCAGGTGCTCAATCCGTCCGGGTAGCTCATCAAGTTCGAGTTGGAGTTTATAAGTCAACTTGCGCGCCGCAGGCCGCGTTCTGGCAGACTCCGACACTGCGAACCGAGACTCCCCCTTCGGGTCATCCGTGGAGGCCAGTTCCCGATTCCGACGAATCCAATCACTGTAGCCGCCGGCATATTTTCTGATCTGCCTATCCTTCTCGAACACCAGTACGCTTTCGACCACTTTATCCAAAAATTCGCGATCGTGACTGACGACAATCAACGTGCCGCTGAATTCAGTTAGCTTCTTTTCAAGCACCTCCAGGGTCTCTACATCGAGGTCGTTTGTGGGTTCATCAAGCACCAAAAGATTAGAGGGTCTGGTAAATAATCGAGCCAGCAGCACTCGATTACGCTCACCACCTGACAATGCCCGTACGGGTGTAAGGGCTCTTTTCGCGGTAAACAAAAATCCTCGCAGATACCCGACAACATGGCGGGCTCGACCATTAATCAGCACATAGTCCTTGCCGTCACCGACAACCTGTGCCACGGTCTTATCCAGATCGAGCCCGACCTCTCGCCGGTGCTGACCAAAATATCCGATCTCCAGATTAGCGCCCCACTTGATGGTGCCGCTGTCTGGTGACAGTTCACCCATAAACAGGTTCAACAAAGTGCTTTTGCCTACGCCGTTGTTCCCGACAAGGCCAATCCGGTCACCGCGCATCAGCCTGAATGTGAAATTTTCGATCAACCGTTGATCGTCATGGCGGAATGAAATCTTATGTGCTTCCATAACCTTGCGACCTGAAAGTTCCGCTTCCTCGATATGGATACGGGGGTCCTGCTCGCGGGTGACACGCTGCGCACGCTGTTCGCGCATGGTGTACAGCGACCTGACACGGCCTTCGTTACGAGTTCGTCGGGCTTTGATCCCTTCTCGAATCCAGGCTTCCTCCTGTGCGAGTTTACGATCAAATTCGTGGTTCGTACGATCCTCAGTTGCTATGACCTGGTGCTTAGCCTGTACAAAACGCCGGTAGTCACCGGGATAGCTGACCAGCTTTCCCCGGTCTATTTCGATAATCCGGCTGGCGAGTTTTTGAAGCAACGCCCTGTCGTGTGTAATAAACAGTACCGCCCCAGGAAATGACAACACACGTCGTTCCAACCAATCTATGGTTGCAAAATCGAGATGGTTTGTTGGTTCATCCAGGAGCAGAAGATCAGGACTAGTCACCAGTGCACGAGCCAAGGCGACACGACGACTCCAACCACCCGAAAGCTCCCGCATTGGCTTGTCAGCCGGCAATTTCATTTCCGAGCACACTGCTGCAACCTGCTGACCCGAGTTCCATCCACCATGTGTTTCTATGTGGTCATGCAGTGCTTCGAGTTCTTTAAGTCCTTGGGCATCAAGCGTCATTTGCGACTTTTCACGATATTCGCGACACAACTGTTCTATCTCTGATAGACCCTGAGCAACAAACTCAGATACGGTGGCAGTCATATCGATGATTAAGCCTTGTTCCAACTGGCTGATACACAGTTCGGCCTGTCGTACGACTTTACCGCGATCAGGTTCAAGCTGACCTGTCACCAGTTTCAGCATAGATGTTTTACCTGCACCGTTGCGCCCGACCAGACACACGCGCTCACCCGCATCTATGGAGAAGTCCGCCTCTTGCAATAATTTATGAGCGCCAAAATCAAGACTGACTGCATCCATTCGTACGAGAGACATAACTAATATCCGACCCGGTAAACTTGCGACGAACAACACCCGTTGTGTGGGCAACTGTGGACTGGCGATCTTAACCGACTCAGCACCCCTCGGGGAGCGCAATGGTATTCGGGATAGTCAGTACACCTTCGACTGGCTTTAAGTCTTACGTACGTCGGCGGGATACAACAAAGGACTCGTCATTAAACCAAAGACCGTTGTGCTCCTGAAGCGCTTTTGCGGTTACCTCCAAATATTTGCCCGTTGAGACCACGGACTCCAGGCGCTCATCTTCTATCTGCGCCGCATAAATTGCTGCATTCCAAGCTGCAAACAGGGTCGAAGTGCCAATACTGCTTGATATCTCATCCGGTAGGGTATGCATCCGGTAACTGAATACCGATCGTGCATCGGAGCCTGCATTAAAATTGAACAAACGGGCATCCCGTGCTAATTCTTCTTTCAGAGCTGCAATGAGTTCATGCCGATTCTGGCCGTTTATCTTTTCCTCGGGCCAGATCTCGTTAATCAATTCCGAACCCGGATCATGACCATAAGACTGAACCGCCAGCAGACGGCCACCCGAGCGCAGGCTACGGACCAATGGTGCGAGTATCTTGCCAATCTTAAAATCAAGGCTCATTCGGTTACGCCAGGGCTGTGAGGCCAACAAGAGATCGTAATCACCCCGCACCTGACCTCGCTGCGGAATAACACTGTCCAGTAGAAACCGGTTGTCAGCCCGGTAGAGCACCAGAACTGACGGTCGCACGTAAGTCGGGTTTCCCGTTTTTTCACTGGCTTTGGTTTGCCAACCGTCCACTAAAAGGCTGTCGAGCGCTCTCAGTTGCTCGCCATATTCGTAAGCCGAACTGCCCTCCAGTTCTATCTCCTGCCAATTCAAGGCCGCGGCCTTTGCCACATCTCTTGGCATTAGCCACGGCGCTTCGGAGTAATACAGATTAGTCAGAATCACGACGCTGGCTGGATGTTCTACAAATCTGTCCGGAAGTTTTTCAAGGCACAGCCGAACATCTTCCAAGCTGATTTCCTTGCCCACTACAAAGAACGGCATGGTTGGGAACCGGCGATGCATTGCTCGCATCAAATGACTCATTAGAGTGCCATCACCCGAACCGGCATCAAAAAGTCGAAAAGCAGGTGGTGTGGGTTGAACATGTGCCAGTTCCGCAACAGCGCGCTCAGCAATTTTCCATTTCTCATTGCAGGTGTTAATAAATGCGAGGTATTTCTGTCGGTTATCGTAAAAACGAAACGGACGGTGCTTCCTTGGCACCCCGCGTGACTCTGGTTGGACCGTCGGTCGGGTAAAAGTAGATACATTTTGCTCATTGACAGATTTACCGAGGTCTGAAACCACACCGTCCGGCGTATGCTGGCTGATGTACGACTGGATTTTCTGGGCCGTTGCCAGGGTGACATCCTTGCCACCGCGCAAGCGACCGCAGAGTTTGCCGTCGTTCACCGCTAACAATCCGAAGGTCGATTCCGCAATATTTGCGGTCTGGCAATAATGCTCAATCCGCTCCAGTAACGCACTTTTCTCAGATACCATCGGTTTGTTCAGCCTCGTGTTATTCAGCCAAGGCGCGCGAGGTTAACTGATTTTGGGCAAAATTGTCACTAATTCTGCCCAAGATTTTTTTATGACCATGTTTTGGGTTTTATCCCAATTGTATACACGGCATATTAGCGACATAAATAAGATTTGAACCTCATAAAACAATTAGTAACACCCTGATATTCCAAAATACAATCATTCTCTTGGGTTTTATCCCAATTCGTGTGAGCACCGTCAGACTGGACCACACACTACCTATTCCAACCCCAGACGCCCGGCTGCCTTTAACCCAGCCCGCCGCCAGGTTCGTCCCCACGGGTGACAGGTTCTAACACGAAGTGTTTTACCTCCAATCCCTACACTTCTCTTTAATGGCTCGATTGCGTTTCGAATGCCTATAACTTTGCCTGCAATTTATGAGGCTCACCCGCAAAAGTACCTGTCCAAGCAACGCAATCAGGAACCGGCTATTTCGTGGCCAAGTCCTAAATAGGTGCGGCAAAAGTTTTTCGATATACCCTCTTCCGATCTGGATACGTGAAGCGTACACTTCGCGATCCCACCGATCCTTGCTGGACCGAACGCGTGCGCTACGCCCTCACTTTATTGCGAAGCCTATCTTCGCTAATGCTGTCCGTTGCCTTCCTGATGTTCGGTAACAGCATCTTTACGACGCTGCTGGCGTTGCGGGCAAAAATAGAAGGTTACCCAAACGAGCTGGTTGGCTTGATGATGTCAGCCTACTTCCTTGGATTTGCAATCGGCACTTTCCGTTCGGGATTACTGATTAACCGGGTCGGCCACATCCGGGCTTTTTCCGCCATGGCTGCTATCGCGTCGATCTGCACACTGCTGGTGTTACTCATTCCAAATCCGTGGGTTTGGGTAATCTTGCGAGTTGCCATGGGTATAGCCATCGCCGGACTCTTCGTGGTGGTCGAAAGCTGGCTGAATAACCGGTCAACAAACCAGGGCCGCGGTGCCGTCATGGCGATCTATATCACGATCGGTTATGCAGCATCATCATTGGGGCAACAAACGCTGCAACTGGGTGACCCCAGCAGGTCGGAGCTTTTTCTGCTGGTCGGCATGCTGCTAGCCCTGTCACTGGTTCCTGTCGCTCTGACCAGTGCCACGCATCCTGACCCCGTTGAGAAGCCCAATATCGACCTCCGAAAACTGTATGGGGTCTCTCCAACAGCCGTGATTGGCTGCCTTGTCGCAGGGATGATTGGCAGTTCCTGGTGGGGGCTGGGCCCGATCTTTGCCCAGGAAATCGGATTGAGCGTCAATCATATCGCCAGTGTGATGACTGCGGCACTGGTAGGTGGATTGCTGCTGCAACTACCCGTAGGACGATTGTCAGATCGATTCGACCGTCGTACCGTTCTTTTCTGGATAACGATATTAGTTCTCATCCCGGCGGCGGTACTGCTGCTGGGTTCGATTTTGAATTTCTGGCTAATTATTATTGCTGTCGGCATCTTCTTTGGCCTGTCGTCAACCATTTACCCGCTCTGCGTGGCCTATGCAAACGACCACCTTGACTCTGCCGATGTTGTTTCTGCAAGTGGGGGATTTGTGCTTTTCTATGCCATGGGTGCGGTCAGCGGGCCATTGATCAGTTCATTAGCCATGAGAGTGAGCGGCGCCCGAGGTTTGTTTGTTTTCATTATTACAGCAAGCCTTGCTCTGGGAATATTTATCATCTGGCGGATTCAGATCCGTCAGTGGGTGCCTACTGCTGGAAAAGAACCTTACGTTCTACAGCCAGAAGCACAGGCCCCGGGTGTTGTTAGTGAACTCGATCCGCGGGCAGAGGTAGGCGACTACTATGACGAAGGGCCGGACATAATTCCATTTTCGAATTCCGCTGAACACACCGAATCAACCGATCACGCGAAAGACGAACGACAGGAGATGACTATTAAGGCACCTGATCTCCTGTCGCAGACTGATGAGCCAGTGATATCCGGAGATGGTGCTCGTGAGAAACCTCAAGACAGTTGAGCGCTTTCTGGTCGGCAGAATTTAGCTATCTGGGCTACCTGTGTCAGCGGGCGTCATGCGAACGGCGAGAATTTCGTACCGGCGGGCACCATCAGGTGCCGTGAATTCGATCTCATCGCCGGCAGACTTACCGATGATTGCCTTTGCGATGGGTGAATTGTGAGAAATCAGTCCCTGATCAATGTCAGCCTCCAACTCACCCACGATTTGGTAGCTCACTTCCCGGTCCCCAGCTTCTTCCCACAAATCCACCAATGTCCCGAACACAACCTTTCCCTGAAAATTCAGCTTGCTGGGGTCAACCACCTCAGCACTGGCAAGTTTAGACTCGAGTTCCGCAATCCTGCCTTCGATAAATCCTTGTTGCTCCTTCGCCGCATGGTACTCGGCATTCTCCGATAAATCACCATGGGCCCGGGCCTCGGCGATAGCCAAGATAACATTGGGACGATCTACGCGCTTGAGCTGCTGCAATTCGTTCTGCAGTCGTATCTCGCCGTCAGTCGTTAAAAGTATCCGTGTCATATACACATGCCTCGTGGAGAGACTGTAGCCTGTTTACTAACATTTGACTACCGCTTCTATGGGCTTCGCATGCCGCGCGTGCCGAGGCCAACGTCGTGTAATAGGGAATCTTGTATATCAGTGCGAGCCGGCGAATGGTTTGGGAATCCCGACGGCTGTATCGACTGGCTGTCGTGTTAATGATTAAGTCGAATTCATCGTCTCGAATACTGTCTGCAACATTAGGGTGGGCTTCGCTCACCTTCCTGATCACGCTGGCCGTAATACCTGCAACCTCCAAGGATTCCGCCGTCCCTTCTGTCGCCACCAGTCTGAATCCGTTGATGGACAGATACCGAGCAACATCGATCACAGCCAGCTGATCAGCAGTTTTTACACTGATTAACACAGTACCTGTTGCCGGAATAAACATACCAGACGCCCGTTGAGCTTTATCAAAAGCTTCGCCCAACGTGGCGCCGACACCCATCACCTCCCCGGTACTTTTCATTTCCGGACCTAACAGAGGATCTACCCCCGGAAACTTGACGAATGGAAACACCGCTTCCTTGAGTGAAAAGTACGGTGGTGTGACTGTAGACACTACGCCTTGCTCGGCAAGCGACTCGCCGACCATGCACCGAGCTGCTATCTTAGCCAATGGTCTGGATGTCGCCTTGGACACAAAAGGTACCGTACGTGACGCTCGAGGATTGACCTCCAGAACATAGATATCACCATTTTTCACTGCAAACTGGGCATTCATCAGGCCCACAACCCCCAGTGCCAGTGCCAATTCGCGGGACTGCCTGCGAATCTCGGTCTGAGTGTCACTGGAAAGACTGAATGGCGGCAGTGCACACGCAGAGTCTCCAGAATGGACTCCGGCCTCCTCTATATGCTCCATCACGCCTCCAATCATGACTTCTCTCCCATCACAGACGACATCGACATCTACCTCGATAGCATCACTGAGAAATCGATCTAACAGAACAGGAGATTCATTCGACACCCTGATCGCATGGCTGAAGTAGCGTTGAAGTTCATCACGACTGTAGACAATTTCCATCGCCCGTCCCCCCAAAACATAAGAGGGTCGCACAATAATCGGATAACCGAGGTCGTCTGCTTTTTCCAGTCCTGTTTTTTCATCCGAAGCTGTACGATTGGGAGGCTGGGTAAGATTGAGATCATCTAACAATGTCTGAAAGTATGCACGGTCTTCAGCCTGGTGGATCGATTCAGGCGAAGTGCCGATGATAGGCACACCCGCAGCCTTAAGATCCTTCGCCAGATTGAGCGGTGTCTGGCCACCATACTGCACAATCACACCGGTCGGGTTTTCGACGTGGACTATCTCCAATACATCTTCCAGAGCAAGCGGCTCAAAATAAAGTCGATCGGATGTGTCGTAGTCGGTAGATACCGTCTCCGGATTACAGTTGACCATGATCGTCTGGTAACCGCGCGCGCTAAGTGCCATTGCCGCATGCACACAACAGTAATCAAACTCAATACCTTGACCGATTCGGTTAGGTCCTCCACCCAGGATCATGATCTTATCGGTATCAATAGGTTCGGCCTCACATTCAACTTCATAAGTGGAGTACATGTAAGCCGTCGGTGTAGCGAACTCACCGCCACACGAATCCACCCGCTTGTAGACCGGATGGACGTTCAAATCATGGCGCAACTGCCTTATCCGACTTTCTGTCATACCCAGCAATGCTGCCAAACGAATGTCGGAAAACCCTTTGGACTTCCACAGCCGCAACTGTTTCGAATCAATCTTCCCGACAGGTGCGAGCTCGATAAGTTTTTCAGTTTCAATCAAGTCCTTGATCTCGGCTAGAAACCAAGGATCAATCCGACTGAGGTCGTAAACCTGATCGATGGTCATGCCCGATCGGAACGCATCGCCTATGCGCCAGATTCGATCAGGATCCGGAACAGAGAGCGTCTGTTCAAAACATGCCGTCTCGGCACTGTCACTCGAGTCGGGCAGTGCCACGGGATAGAGTCCTGGTCGGCCGATTTCAAGGCCGCGTAGTGCTTTCTGAAAAGATTCCTGAAACGTCCGACCGATGGCCATCACCTCGCCAACCGATTTCATTTGAACAGTCAGAGAAGTATCAGCCTGGGGAAACTTTTCAAAATCAAATCGTGGAATCTTGGTGACGACATAGTCGATGGTGGGTTCAAACGATGCCGGTGTTGCACCACCGGTAATGTCATTGGCCAATTCGTCCAGGGTGTAGCCAACTGCGAGTTTTGCCGCGATCTTAGCAATCGGAAATCCCGTAGCCTTTGAAGCCAGAGCTGATGACCTGGAGACCCTGGGATTCATTTCCACAACCACCATACGCCCATCCTCAGGATTTACAGCGAATTGGACGTTCGAACCCCCGGTATCGACGCCAATTTCCCGCAACACCGAGATACTGGCATTCCTCATCAGTTGATATTCTTTATCGGTCAGCGTCTGTGCTGGGGCAACGGTGATCGAATCGCCGGTATGCACACCCATCGCATCAATATTTTCAATCGAACAGACCACGATACAGTTATCGCGACGATCACGAACAACTTCCATCTCGTATTCCTTCCATCCAATGATCGACTTTTCGATCAAAAGCTCATTCGTGGGTGAAGCATCCAAGCCTCTCTCACAAATAACTCGGAATTCGTTTTCATCGTACGCTATGCCACCCCCGCTGCCACCGAGGGTAAAGCACGGTCTGATGATCGCCGGGAACCCGGTCTGCTCCAGAGCCGAAAGTGCTTCAACCATCGAGTGCGCAAGTTGTCCGGGAACAGTGTCGAGGCCGATTGTTGCCATCGCATCGCGGAAAGCCTGCCGGTCTTCAGCCTTGTCGATTGCCTGACGGTTGGCCCCGATCATCTCGACACTGTACCGGTCCAAAATACCCTCTCGAGCCAGGTCTAACGAACAGTTCAGCCCGGTCTGTCCACCCATTGTCGGCAACAGGGCATCGGGGCGTTCCTTCTGAATTACCGCCGCGATCGACTGCCAATCAATTGGCTCGATATAGGTCGCGTCGGCAAATTCGGGGTCCGTCATGATCGTGGCCGGGTTTGAATTAACCAGTACAATTCGGTACCCCTCTTCCCGCAATGCTTTACAAGCTTGGACGCCTGAGTAGTCGAACTCACAGCCTTGACCTATCACAATCGGACCCGCACCGATAATCAGGATAGATTCCAGATCGTTTCTTCTAGGCACAGGCCAGTTCCGACTGGGAAGCCATCATAGCGACAAAGCGATCAAACAGGACACAGATGTCCTGCGGGCCTGGACTCGCTTCGGGATGCCCCTGAAATGAGAAAGCCCTGTGGTTGATCAGTTCGATCCCTTGAATTGACTGATCAAACAGTGAACGATGAGTCACCCGGATTGTTTGGGGAAGCATGCTCGGGTCTACCGCAAAACCATGATTCTGGCTGGTAATGAAGACCCGCTCGCTGTCCAGGTCGATCACCGGGTGATTGGCACCATGATGGCCAAACTTCATCTTCAACGTACGGGCACCAGCCGCCAAGGCCAATAACTGGTGACCCAGGCAGATACCAAACACGGGTGTCCCCGAACGCAGTATCTCTCTGATAGCCTCGATCGCATAGACACAAGGTTCCGGGTCACCAGGGCCATTGGACAGAAATACACCGTCCGGCTCAGAACTGAGTACATCTTCTGCCGTGGTATCAGCTGGGACCACAGTCACTTCACAACCCCTATCGACTAAAAGTCTCAGAATATTGTGTTTAACCCCGAAATCATAAGCTGTCACACGGTATGGTTCCTGTGGAGGCTCCCGATTGCCGTTAACGGACTGCCAGGCCCCCTGATGCCAGTGATAAGCTGAATCTGTGCTGACCTCGCGGGCAAGGTCCATCCCCTTAAGACCCGGAAATTCCCTCGCCCGGGTAAGAGCTTTTGCCTGATCGATCTCACCAGCCTGCAGGCAGGCATTCTGGCTACCTTTCATGCGCAACAAACGAGTCAGTTTCCGGGTATCGATCCCACAGATTCCGACCACACCGTGTTTTATAAGATATTCAGAGAGCGACCCTTCTGATCTATAGTTGCTTATGGCCTGTGGCAACGACCGAATGACCAGCCCGGACAGCCACAGGTGAGCCGATTCATTATCCTCCTGATTTACACCAGTGTTACCCACATGGGGATAAGTCAGCGTGACAATCTGTCGAGCATAAGAGGGGTCAGAGAGAATTTCCTGATAACCGGTCATGGAGGTGTTGAAAACAACCTCTCCTGACGTTTCGCCCACAGCTCCAATTGAAATGCCCTCGAAGACCGTTCCGTCCTCGAGAACCAATAGCGCTGTATCAGCCAGCATTACCTCCTGATTGAAGGCACAAAAAAAAGAGGAAGCACCGGCTTCCTCTTTTCCTCAACTTAAGGTAATACCCCATATTGGGGTCGGCATTATAGTGAAAGCGCTCACACGGTACAACCCGTCTTCTAATCCAGACCCAGCACGTTCTCCATGTTATATAGACCCGGCTTCTGCTGTGACAGCCAGACTGCAGCCCGCAACGCGCCATGGGCGTACACCATACGACTGGTTGCTTTATGCGAAATTTCTATACGCTCTCCGCTGCCGACAAACATCACGTTGTGCTCCCCGACGATATCTCCGGCGCGAATCGTTGCAAATCCGATGTCCTTGTCACCCCGCACACCAGTCTGTCCATGACGAGAAAACACCCCGGTGTCCGCCAATGTTCGATTAAGCGCTGCGGCGATAACTTCTCCCATCCGTAAAGCTGTACCCGACGGAGCATCGACTTTATTACGATGATGCGCCTCAACTACTTCTATATCCACCGTGTCACCGAGTACTTCAGCCGCTACTTCTAACAATTTTAAACACAGATTAACGCCAACACTCATATTTGGTGCCAGAACTATCGCGATATCCTGAGCTGCCTGTTCAATCTTTTCTTGATCTTGCTTACTGAAACCAGTAGTTCCAATCACAATCTGTCGGTGGTTCACTCGACAATATTCGATGTGTTCGACCGTAGCAGCAGGCGATGTGAATTCCACCAAGGTATCGAAGTCTGTGCTGCCGATATGGTCCGTTATGCTGACGCCATTGTTGCCAATTCCGGCCAGTTCCCCGGAATCTCGATCGATGTTGCTGCTACCGGGCTGTTCAAACCCATGCACAACCTGTGTTCGCGGGTTTTCGTATGCTGCTTCGATCAGGGTCCGCCCCATTCTTCCGGCAGCACCTGCTATAGCCAACTGGATCATGTCGTTGCTCCTCGTGCTGAACCTGAGAGACTAGCCGATGATAGCCCCATTAAATAAGATCACGCACACCGTCGCGTTCTTCAAGCAGTTCTTGTTCGGTTTCCGACATCCTTTCCTGACTGAACTCATCAATTTCCAATGCCTGGACTATTTCGTAGTGCCCGTCTGAACATGTTACGGGATAGGAGTAAATCAGTTCGTCATTAATTCCATAGCTTCCGTCAGATGGTATGGCCATGCTTACCCAGTCATTCTCCGGTGTGCCATGAACCCAAGTCCGCACATGATCAACAGCAGCAGCGGCAGCTGATGCTGCACTGGATGCACCTCTCGCCTTGATGATCGCAGCGCCACGCTGTTGAACTGTCGGGATAAAGTGATCTACTACCCAGGCACGATCAACCAACTCAGTCGCCGGTGATCCTAAGATCAAAGCGTGTCGAATATCAGGGTATTGGGTTGCGGAGTGATTACCCCAGATCGACATACGGGTAATTGTGGTTGAGGGCTTACCTGTCTGCGTGGCAAGCTGACTGATGGCTCGGTTGTGGTCCAGCCGCGTCATCGCGGTAAACTGACGTCGGTCGAGGCTGGGTGCATTGGAAGCAGCTATGAGTGCATTCGTATTGGCGGGGTTACCGACAACCAGTACGCGAATATCCCGTCTTGCAACAGCATCGATTGCAGCCCCCTGAACAGAAAATATACGTGCATTTTCTGTCAGAAGATCCTTCCTTTCCATACCGGGACCGCGCGGTCTGGCGCCGACGAGCATTGCAAAATCTGCATCACCGAACGCGATCTCCGGTTCATCACTGGCAACAATGTCATGCACCAACGGAAACGCGCCGTCTTCTATTTCCATGACTGTTCCCTGCAAAGCCTCCATGGCTGGTGGTATTTCCAGCAGTTGCAGTATGATCGGCTGATCTTGCCCGAGCATGTCACCCGAAGCGATCCTGAACAATAGGGCATAACTGATCTGACCGGCTGCACCGGTTACTGCAACTCGAACGGGTGGTTTCATACAGAGACTCCGAGAACGTGGTGGTGTATCAAAAACCGTATTCCGACTGGAATTGACCGGCTGTGGCTACAACCCGAATTCTAACGCCTAGTTCACGCGTTCCCAACCCAACAAGTGAACGTCCACGTAGGGCCCACCTGTTAAATCACCTAGACTCCGAACCGATATCAACATCCCTGTCAGTCAGTGAGACAACAAAATGGGCACGCTAGAGGCGTTGATCAACTCACTTGTTGGCCCACCAAAAATCAGTTGTCTCAGGCGCGAATGCGTAAATGCACCCTTGATTATTAAGTCGGCTGAAAATTCATCGGCCGCCTCCATCAATGCCTGGCCAACGGTGCATCCACTGTGGTCAATGGTCCGAGCCGTCGATGAAATTCCGCTGGCGTTTAGATGCCGACAAACGTCTTCACCGGCAGGACCCGACACCACAGCGCCCTCGACTGTAACCACGAGCACCTCTTCGATGTCTGTCAGAACAGACATTGCACCCGTCAGTGTCCTGGCGGTTTCGGTACTGCCATTCCAGGCCAGCAGTATCTTTCGGCCAATAGTTGCAGGAATCTCGTCGCTTACAATCAAAAGTGGCCGACCGCTGTCAAACATCACGGCTTCGGCAGTCGTCTTCCAATCGATAGCTGAGTCTCCGATGGACCGACCCAGAATTACTAAGTCAAACAGTCTGGCGTATTCTCCAATTCCCTCAGGCCCCGACCCAACCATCTCGGTCCAGCCCGCGCGCAAGCCCGAAGCCTCGAGGTCGCCAAGCGGAATGTCCTTCGCCTCCAGTAGCTCCAAATACTTGAGCCGCCCGGCTTCAGCCTGCTGACGGCCTTCTTCCTCAAATTCGGCCAGATAATCCCCCGGTAGGGTGATACCTTCTCCAGCGATAATCGGCAGCACCTGGCGGCAAAACGCCCCTTCAACGTAGCCCTGGGATCCGGCCATCTGCCGGGCAGCATCCAATACTGCTCCTGTTGGTTGCGTATTGTTGAACGGCAAAAGAATTGTATAGTGACGTATCATTTGCAGCCTCCTTGGGTTACCAGTTCTTGGTACTTATCGAATTTATTGTACCCAAGGGTTGGGCTCGTGTAGACCCTTAATTGATATATCTACCAATACAGTGCAATAAGGCTTTACCCGCAATCTCGCTGCGCCATCCTCTTAACAGCAGAAGATCCCTTTTACCGGCAGCCAGCGCCCGAATATCATCCCGTCTGGCAATGAGTGACGGCGGCAGACCGGCGACATCGCTGATCTTTTGTAACTCTTTCCACAGCACCTTATCCAGCGCTTTCTGCCTGGGTAGTAATCTCCCCGGACGGTCGCGAACCGGAAATTGAATAGCCTTGTCACGACCACACTCAACAACAGCAATGACTGGCTCACCCCAGCGTTTGCAGAACTCTGCCGCCACATTGTCAATCTGCGCAAGTTCGATAACAGAATACGGGGCTGCTGCTGCAATGGTCAGTAACTGATCATTCGATAGCAACCACTGCCTGGGTTGGTCGCAATGCATTGCTGCCTGTTCACGCCACTTCGCCAACGCGGTGGCGATACTCTGGCCTACCTGGGTCAAACCCCGTGCTGCGTTGGAGATTTTCTCGATCGCCGCTGACTTGGAGGCTTCCAGCATATCTGTGCCCGCCAAGGTGTTGAATTCTTCTTGCGCCCAGGACAGGCGTTGTGAACTCTGCAGATTGCGCTCCAAATATTCATACAATCTGCCAAGAAACCTTGCATCGTCCAGCGCATAAGCGATCTGGTTTGTACTGAGTGGGCGTTTGCACCAGGCTGTTCGCGTATAGCCCTTGGCCAATTTAATATCACAGATTGCTTCGACAAGTGCGGCGTAACCCACCTGTTCACCGAAACCACAAAACGCAGCTGCAATCTGCGTATCAAACAAGGGCGATGGAACTACACCAATTTCATGGTTGATCACTTCGAGGTCTTGCCGCGCCGAATGAATGATTTTCAACGGCCCATCACAACCCAGGAGTCGGGCGACAGGTGTGAGATCAAGACCCGCGAGTGGGTCAATACAGACGGTTTGATGCGGCGTCGAAATCTGAATCAGGCAAAGCCTGGGATGGTACGTTCGAATTCTCTCGAACTCGGTATCAACACCAACCCAGGGCGAACGGGACATGTCCTCACAGAACTGGTCTAGTGCGCCGGATGTCTGAATAAGTTCTGTCATGGGTTAAATACTTTCAGCTCTAAATATGGCGTTGCCAGCTGATCTAGTGACTGAATTTAGATCCAATAAATGAACCAGTGTCGAATTAGAGATCTCAAAGAAACTGCTCTGTCATGAAGAAATGATATCATTAGCGTTACTGCAGTCGGTATGAGATATACGCCTCCACGCTTTTTTATCCAGATATGATCAATTACCTGCGCCTGTTTATCGATCTTTGTCTTTTCAGGCAGCAGGCGGAAAACATTCCGAGATCTGAATCACTGCTCCTTGTCACCGGCCTGGTAGCTGTTCTCAGTGCAGCTGCCAACGCAGCACCAGAAGAAGGTTTGATAAGAGGGCTTCTACTGTCAGGCTGTCAGATCATTCTTTTCAGCGGCATGATTTGGCTGGCACTCAATTTCAAGAAAAAATCAGAACGTTGGGTACAGACTCTCACCGGAATATTCGGCGCAACCACTGTACTGCAACTGCTCACACTGCCGCTTTTTGGCTGGCAGGAGTCTCTAGTGTCCCCGGATACGGGACAACTGGTGGTGACCCTGCCACTGATCATTGTCGCTGCCATAGCAATTTGGTCACTAACCGTCATGGCATCAATTCTACGCCAGGCATTGGAGATCAGAATCGGAGGTGCAATCCTACTAGTAATCCTCTGTCAGGCGACGGTTCTTTTTATCATATCAATGCTGATAGGCTCTCCTTCACCTTAAACACCGTGCACCTCCACGTTCTGGGTATCTGCGGCACATTCATGGGCGGATTAGCGTTATTGGCCCGCAACATGGGGCATAAGGTTAGTGGTTCTGACAGCAATACCTACCCGCCCATGAGCACGCTCCTGGCTGAACACAATGTTGAAGTCTCTACTGGCTACCGAGCAACTCATCTGTCACCACGCCCAGACCTGGTTGTGGTGGGTAATGCACTTTCACGGGGAAATGAAGAGGTCGAGGCGATGCTGGAGAAACGCCTGCCATATACCTCCGGACCAGAATGGCTGTACGCAAACATTCTAAAAAAACGAAAGGTAGTGGCTGTCGCCGGCACGCATGGTAAAACGACAACCAGTGCCATGCTGGCACATATCCTAGACCAATGCGGCCTTGCGCCAGGATTTCTTATAGGCGGTGTACCGGGAAACTTTGGCGTATCAGCCCGGCACGGCAGTGGAGACATTTTTGTAGTCGAAGCGGATGAATACGACACCGCTTTTTTTGATAAGCGTTCTAAATTTGTCCACTATCATCCCGATGTTGCAGTATTCAACAATCTGGAATTCGACCACGCCGATATCTTCAACTCAATCGAGGACATCGAAAAGCAATTTCATCATCTGATTCGAATGGTACCGCCTGACGGTCTTCTTATCACGAACGGTGACGATCCCAGCCTGGAACATACTCTCTCGGCAGGATACTGGACGCCAATTGAACGTTTTAGCTGTGATACCCAATCCAACTGTGAGTGGCACCTCGTCCATGATGGAAGGCATGAGCAATTCCGAATTATGTACCGTGGTGAAGAACATGGCACCGTTAACTGGCGCCTCATCGGCACACACAATCAAACCAATGCGCTGGCCGCAATTGCAGCCGCAAACGCCCTGGGTGTCTCCGGTGCGTCGGCCTGTGCGACGCTCACATCGTTCAAGCTACCCGAACGGCGCCTTGAACTGGTGATACAAACCCCAGATGGTGTGCAGCTATATGACGACTTTGCACATCACCCCACCGCAATTAGAGTGACTCTGGATGCGTTGAGAGTCCGAGCAGGTCGAAACCGGTTGATTGCTATCATCGAGCCCAGGTCGAACACCATGAAACAGGGTCACCCCCTAGCAACACTGTGCCATGCCATTAAAGCTGCTGACATCGCTATTATTTTACGGGCAGCACACCTAGGCTGGGATCCAGGCTCACTTGCACCCCACGTAGAGCACACTACACTACAAGTATGCGACAAGGTTTCTGACATTACCGAGACGGTGATGGACCAGATCCTCCCCAAGGACACGATTGTGACAATGAGTAACGGCAGTTTTGGTGGCTTGAGAACACAACTGCTGAACCGACTACGCAATCGTGTCAAAGCCTAACGGTCAAGCAGAACGTTCTTCTTATAACGGAGAGAAAAGATGCGAACAAAATGGTTAATTCTGACCCTGTCGTTGTTGGTCGGGGCACAGACCGCAGCCCAGGAGATCGAGTCGGGGGTCAACTACCATCGCTTGAACACCGCTCAACCAGTACATACAGGCGACAATATCGAGGTACTGGAACTGTTCTGGTACCGCTGCCCGCACTGCTATCATCTAGAACCCTACCTCAAACAATGGCTCAAGAATAAACCAGAATTCGTTGAGTTTGTCCGTATGCCAGCGATATTAAACCGAACCTGGTCCTTTGATGCCCGTGTGTACTACACACTGGTTGCCCTGGATCTTGTAGATAAGCTACACGAACCCTATTTTGATGCCATCCATAAAGAAAGGAAAAGAATTGTTAACGTTGAACAGTTCGCCAACTGGGCTGCAGAACACGGTGTAGACAGAAATTCTGTGCTCGATACTTTTACGTCTTTTGGTGTTGACTCAATGGTTTCGCACGCGCTGGATATGACACCACGTTACGAAACTGACGGCGTACCCACCATCATTATCGATGGCAAGTATAGAAGCAAAGTCTCTCTGGCAGGTGGTCACAACGAACTTATAGATCTGATCAATCATCTGGCTACTGTTGCCAGCGATGAACGACAACAGTAACAACGGCCATGAGAAGAGCCGTAATAGTTAACTGAATCACTATCAGGCCGGCAGGTTTTCTGTCATGTAGGGATGTCGCAAGCCGCTTCTACCATCTCCAGAAACGAGTGTTCCCGAAACTCAAGGAGATCGACTACGTCCCTCGGAACGGCCACTGGAAGCACCAAAATTTTTATTGAGGGCACGACATCCGATCGATTCCTAGCCTCCAGTAAAGCGATCGGCAATTATGACTCGTCCTAGGTACGACGCATCAAGGCGATGTGATGAGCGTGTATCCCTGGTAGCACTGCACGATCTTCAACAATCTCGCACCCGTGCTGACGGAAGCACCGGTGAAATTCCGAAGTACTTATCATCGGCAGATCTCTTGTGTGGCCCGTCCGTCGCCACAGCCTCTTCTGCAACGCATGTACCGCCGAATTTGCGTAATAAGATACGATGAGATAACGCCCCGATATTCGAGACAGTTCGGCGATAACATGCTGGCGGTGACTGTCGTCGCGAATGTGGTGAAAAAATCGAAAATTGAATACCAGATTAAACTCCTTGTCGGCAAATGGTAACCGCTGGTACAGATCTACCTGTGACGTTTCTATCGGCGTACCGACCGCATCCTCGGCTCCGACGAGCGCATTGATGTGTTCGAGCCGCAGGTCCGCGCACACCAGACGCTGACGGGCAGCCCGTCGCAACTGTGGAGTAAAACGACCATGCCCGCAGGGCAGATCAATAATCTGTTCCAGAGGGCCATCGACCTGAGCCAACATGGCATCGACGAACCTTTTCTCACGGCGGTTGAGAATCGACTGCGACCGCCGATAACGTTTCTTTAGATAGGCCGCACGATCAGCGTCCATCATGGCACATTACCTGAGAACATTGGTTTCGCGCGACGAACAAACTCCGTCAAGCCACGCGGACAAAGGACGGGAACCCCGCACACCAGGCGGGTAGGCACGCAACTCCCAGAAATAGTACCACAGCTTCTTGCGAAGCCTGCCCAACCTACGACTCTCGAGAGCTTCTGCGTAACGTACTCGACGACGATAGTCGATGACTGCCTGCTCTATGCTCTGATCAGTCCCATAGCCCTCAAAGAACCACTCAGCCTCTGGCCCAACCAGGAAAAGCCGTTCCAACTCCCGAATCCTCTGAATCCAGTTGAGTGACTCATAGCGCTGCAGACGGTTTACGTCGACCAGGAAGAATCTGTATGAGTCGTCACTGCTTTTTTGGACCAGCACGTTTCCACGGCGTAGGTCCCGGTGGCGGAAACCGTGATCGTGAAGCCGGGCCACGAACACTCCCAGTTGTCGCATGAGCGTCATCATATCTTCATCTGGATGGCTCTCAGACAGAAAGCTGCGAAGGGGCGTGGATTCGACATGCTGTGATCCGTATAACCCCACTGCGCCCTGACCTACGCCGCGTCGACGTAATCCCAACAAAGGTTTGGGAACGTCGAAACCGCACGCTATCAGTGCAAATGATTTATTCCAACTTTGGACACACTTTCCCGCCCGAAAGGCATACACTGCCGCATCCACGGCATGAGCCGCGCGAAAGCGTTTCAACCAGACGTCGGCCTCTCCAACGCTGACACGGTTGAGCAGATTTCGCGCGTCACGAACTACCGAAGACTCCGGCAGAACGACAATCTCCTCGGGGTTCTCGCGCACAAACTCCGGCAACATCTCGAATAGGTTCGAATCGATCCACCCATCCCAATTGGGGGTCGTCCAGCGACAGTAATGTTGGCAAAGATGGGCTGGAATCGAAAACAAAGTGGGGCGATTATAAGACACTAGCAAGGGCATCTCGAGCTGCGACCAAATCTATTTTCCCTAGTTACCACTGATCACACTGGTGAGCCTAGGCAGCATTAAGACTCCCTTTACTGATTAATCCAGCATTCAAAAGGCGTCTAACCTGCCCCTGCTGGACCGAGCAATCAACTGCAGGCAACTGGCATTTTTCGACGTTTCTTTCACCTGATCACCTCGCTCAGTTAGAGTGACCGGCACCGTATCACAAACCACCGGCGACACCCTCCTTTTCGAGATCATCGATAGTGCGTTCAATGCCCAATCGTAAGACTCGGACCAGCTCATCGATCTGTTCATGATCGATGATGATGGGCGGCGACATCACACACATATTGATCAGCGGCCGGACTAACAAACCAAGCTTCTGGCAGTGCACATCAATTCGATTGCCGACTTCATAATCCAGCATAAGTGGCTGGTGTGACTCATGATCGACGACACACTCAACACACCCCATCAGACCGAGACCCCGAACATTCCCTACGATCGGCAGATCTATCAGCGTCGACAGCTGTTGCTGCAGGTAAGGTCCGACTTCGCGGGCATGTTCGAGCAACCCTTCTCCTTCAATAATATCCATGTTTGCCAGGGCGGCAGCGCAGGATACGGGATGACCTGAGTAGGTAAATCCATTAGAAAACACTGCACCTCGCTCACCATCACCTCCTACGTTTGAAATGAGGCGATCTGAGATCAGCACAGCACCCAAAGGCACGTAACCTGAGGTCAGCCCTTTGGCGCAAGTGATGATATCGGGCGTGATATCAAATACCGATTCCGATGCAAACCAGTCACCGAGACGCCCAAAACCCGTCACAACCTCATCAGAGATATAGATCACGTCGTGTCGGCGACAAACCTCCAGACAGGCAGCATGGTAGCCCGTCGGGGGCACGATCACGCCGCCTGATGCCAGTATTGGCTCTGCAATAAATGCGGCGACACGTTCGGGCTTAACTTCAAGAATTTTTGCTTCCAGTTCAGCGATAAGTTTCCGGCAGAAAGCCGCCTCATCCAAACCCCCGGCACTGCGGTAGCTGTTTGGAGAAGATACGAAATGAACCTGGTCGAGCTGAGTGTCCAGCCAGTTCTTGTCACGCGGCTTACCGCACAGAGCAGCAGAAAGATAAGTGCTGCCATGATAGGCATCATGACGGGTAATAAACTGTTTTTTCTCAGGGCGACCAAGTACGTTGTTGTAGAACAGGCAAAATCGAAGTGCAGAGTCGATTGCTGTAGAACCTCCAGTGGTATAGAAAACATGATCAAGATCGCCAGGTGCGACGCTTGACAGCCGATCAGCCAATCGTGCCGCCGGTGCTGTTGGATGACTCCATGGACTGGTATAAGACAATTGAGCGGCCTGATCAGCCATTGCATCGGCAATCTCCTGGCGGCCGTGACCCACATTGACACACCACATACCGCCTGGTCCGTCCAGCAATCGATTTCCCTGATCATCGTAAACGTACACTCCTGCACCTGAACCAATAATCGTACGACTTGTATTTGGTCGATCAAAAGACTCCCAGGGATGCACAACATGTTCATCCATTTCACGAATGGTCGATAGGTCAGTAGGGACAAAATCTGAATTAGTCATCGGGATCTCCGCATTGCACTCAATCGCAAAGTCGTTAGGTACTACTGTTGAGCAGGGTGGTATTAACGTCGGCAAGGGTGCCCGGTGCCGGGGAGGCATCAAGCGACATTACAGGAATCAAGGCCTTTAACTGCTGGTGAAACTGAAGGACACCGTCTTCCAGGTCCGACAAGTTATTCATCGGGAATACACTGGTGTGGGCTGCCTCCTGCAGCCGGCGCACCAGGTCGTGGTCTTCACGCCCGGTCATTTGATCGATGCGCCCACTGAGATATCGTACCGCCGCCAGCTCGCGGTTTTCGCCGGGGAGCCGGTACTCACGGCTGATGACCCGGGTAGTCGCCGCCCCCTGCGGCAGTGACATGTAAAAGCCCGCTTTTTCCGGATAGAAGTAGATCACGGTATTGGGGAAAAGACCAAAATAAAGCCACAAACGCTGATTTTCCTCAGGCAGATGCGCCTGTCTGGGAAGCAGTGACTTATAACGCGCGACACTCCAACTGCTCGCCGGATAATCATCTACGACACCTGTGGTCATCGGAATATTCCCCAGATAACTGTCACAGTAGTCTCGCCCATAGAGTTCGTGCAGCGCTGGATGCGCAACTGGCACGTGGTAACCCTCGTTGTCTACGTCGTGAAAGAATTTCCAGTTGTAATCCACCACTTCATCATACTCGGCCCCCCAGGGCACCATTTCTTCTAATTGGTATGGCGTTATTTTTCCGCTGATAACACCAAATTGATTGGCTACAGAGCGGCCTTGTGCGCCTTCAAAACAGATAAATATGAAGCCATTCCATATTTCCAGATCTATAGGCACCAGCGCATTATGATCTTTTATCAAATCAGGAAAGCCCTGAGGCCTGGGCACGCTCTTCAGCGTTCCATTCAGCTGATATGTCCAACCATGAAAAGGGCAGCGAAGCACATGACCGCAGTTACCCTGTCGATCCGGAGCCACACGAGATCCCCTGTGGCGACAGACATTGTGAAAAGCATGAATCTCACCACTTTCATCCCTGACCAGTACAGCCCGCTCTTTGGCGAGATTAAAAGTTAGATAATCCCCCGTTTGGGTCAGTTCAGATATATGTCCAGCCAATATCCACTGATGCCGGAAAATATAAACCATCTCGAGTTCACACAACTCCTCGCTAGTGTAGGTCCAGGGTGCAAGCATCCGACCATTCCGACGAGTTTCAAGCATTGGATCCTTTTCTCATACTGCTGGCGCGCTGTGCTGAATTGAATCAGTCTACGGGAAGTATATCGATACGCTCAACACATTTTTCAACAGAACTGAGGTCAGACTTACTCTGAGAGCAATAGAATACTTTCCATATCCCATCGCAACCATAACAGGATTCACCAGTGGTAGTTCTCACCCTGAATTTCCTATGCTGAAGAACGATTGTGCGAGCCGCACAAACAAACAACTCTAGATTCAAGGTTTCCATCAAATCATTGTGATATAAACACCCCATTCACCTCATCGTGATTTAGACTGCGTGGCGCCAATTTATGCCACAGTTGTTCTGCCTATGACAAAACTGCCTCAAGAAATTTTCAAAGCCTACGATATACGCGGTATTGTCGATAAATCCCTGACAGAAACGGTCACCCACCAGATCGGCCAAGCTATTGGCACTGAGGCCACGCTGGCGGGTGATCGAAGCGTTGTGATCGGCCGTGATGGCCGCCTGTCCGGTCCGTCACTGGCAACCGCCCTGTCAGAGGGTATTCGCTCTACCGGCTGCGACGTAATTGATATCGGCATGGTTCCTACACCCGTAACTTACTTCGCAACGCACCATCTGGAAACAGGTTCCGCTGTTTCCATCACCGGAAGTCATAACCCGCCCGAATACAACGGTCTGAAAGTCATGATCGCCGGCGAAACCTTGGCCGGCGACCGAATTCAAATGCTACGTAAACGTATTGAAAAACAAGACCTGCTCAGTGGACACGGGTCCCATCATTATGAATCAGTCATTGAAGCTTACGCTGCGCGGATCACTGGCGATATCACACTCCAACGCCCGCTCAAGGTAGTCCTTGACTGCGGTAACGGTGTCGGGGGCAGTATCGCGCCCCGGTTGTTACAGGAAATCGGGTGCGACGTCACCGAACTTTTCTCTGAAGTAGACGGTACGTTTCCCAATCACCACCCGGATCCCAGCCAACTCGAAAACCTCAATGACCTGATTGAAACAGTTATTGCAACTAAAGCAGATTTCGGTATGGCTCTGGACGGGGATGGCGACCGACTGGGCGTTGTATCAGGCACCGGTGATATTATTTTTGCCGATCGCCAACTGCTACTATTTGCCCGGGATGTGCTGTCCCGAAATCCCGGTGCTGAGATCATCTATGATGTGAAATGCTCTAAGGTCCTACCCGATGCGATCCGAGAAGCCGGTGGACTACCTACCATGTGGAAAACCGGACATTCGTTTATCAAAGCAAAGCTCAAAGAATCTGGTGCAGTACTCGCGGGGGAAATGAGCGGACATATCTTTTTCAAGGAACGCTGGTATGGATTCGATGACGGTATCTATGCCGCAGCCCGACTGTGTGAATTACTGTCCGCACAGGACGAAACCCCCACAGCGGTATTCAAAAGCATCCCGGAACTCGTCAGTACGCCCGAATTACGCCTTGAAATGGAAGAAGGGAAGCACCACGCACTGGTCGAGCAATTGGTCAGGAACGCGTGGTTTCCAACCGGAGAGATCTGCACCATTGACGGCATACGTGTGGACTTTGAGACCGGTTTCGGTCTCGCCAGAGCCTCTAACACCACGCCCACGGTGATCCTGCGATTTGAAGCTGACAACCAACAACAGCTGATCGAAATACAAGAACAATTCCGCACCCAGCTTCTGGCACTTCAGCCTGAGCTGAAACTGCCCTTTTAGTGGTGCACAGCCGACCCACTGTCGACCGCTGACCTCAGCGACCGGCACCAGAACGGGACACCATAGACGGTGGCTGGACTTCAAGCAAGACCCGACAATCGCTACTGGCGTGGTGCACTGTATACGCTACTGGCCTGCCTGCTCTTTTCGACCCAGGATGCACTGATCAAATGGCTGTCTGACGACTATACGCTGTTACAGCTGCTGTTGATTCGCAGCGCTCTCAGCGTACCCTTGATGCTTCTTGCTGTTCGTGCCCGACATGGCTGGCAAGGTTTAATCACCACAAAACCGGCAGCGCACATACTTCGTGCGTTCTTTAATCTGATCGCGTTCTTAAGCTACTACTTTGCTATCTCTAGAATGCCTTTGGTCGACGCAGTATCGATCGTTGCCTCCTACCCTATCTTTTTGACACTGCTGTCTGGTCTCGTACTTGCAGAACACCCTAACGGACGACAAATTCTGGCCATCATTGCTGGATTTATTGGTGTCATATTTATTGTGCAGCCTGGCGGCAGTGAAGTCGACTGGTTAGGCGCTGGCGCAGCACTGTTCGGCTGCTTGATGTTTGCGGCACTCGCTATACAAACCCGCCGAATGTCAGTCTCAGAATCGACCGAGTTAATGCTACTGACAGGCTCATCGCTGATTCTGCTTGTTTCAGCCTTGGCGGCGCCCTTTCTGTGGATTCAACCATCGGCCAACGAATTCGCCTTAATGCTCTTGTTGGGCTTGATAGGCCTGGGGGGTCAGTATTTCCTGACCAACGGTTTCAAGTATGCGCCGGTCTACATCGTTGGTGCGCTGGAATACAGCACACTGGGCTGGGCTGCTTTTTACGGCTGGGTAATTTTTCACGACCTGCCCACAGCCATGGTGATCGCAGGTGCTTTGCTGGTGGTCGGCAGTGGTCTGGTTGTTCTCGTGTCAGAATCCGGCAAACAGAACTGACCGTCTTAGGGGTCTCCTCGGTCAATTTCCAGCGCGGTAGGTTGACGATAACCTCGCGGCAGATTTCCGCCACGCTGTGCCCGAGATCCTAGGTAAACGTCAATATCGGCTGGCTTCAGCTTCATATACTGCTTGCCACTGTACAACCGTAACTTGTCACCCTCACGGAAAACGACCACAGCAACCAGCCTCTCTTCACCCGATTTGTACCGGGCAGTCGGAACATTGATGATCTTGACTCCCTTACCCTTGGACATCACTGGCAGATCGGCCAACGCAAATACCAGCAACCTGCCTACACTGGTCACTGCTGCGAGCCAGTCATCCTCGTAATCATGTATCAGTTGAGGCGACAGAACGCCAACATCACGGACACGTAACACAGCTTTGCCTGATTTATTGCGACTTACCAATTCTCCTAACGGCGCCACGAATCCATAGCCAGAATCAGTCGCCAGCAAATACTGTGTCTCAGGAGATCCCATCATGACACCTTTGAAAATCGCACCCTGTGGCGGCTTCAACTGCTTGCTGACCGGTTCGCCCATCCCCCGGGCGGAGGGCAGCGTGTGTGCCGGCATGGTATAGGTTCTGCCCGTCGAGTCTATCGAGAGAAGCATCTGATTGCTGCGCCCTACAGCAGAATGAAGGTATCCGTCATCACCACGGTAATTCAACTCTCGCGGATTAACATCCGCACCCTTGGCAGCACGAATCCATCCTTTCTCGGAAAGGACGACCGTGATTGGTTCTGATGGAATCAAATCTGTTTCACTCAGCGCCTGCGCAGCTTCTCGCAGTACCAAAGGTGACCGGCGCTCATCTCCAAATTCTTCTGCATCTGCAAGCAGTTCATCCCGGACAACCCGTTTCAGATTTTCCCGGGACTTAAGAATCTTCTGAAGATCATCTTTTTCACGTGCCAGTTCTTCTTCTTCTCCTTTAATCTTGATCTCTTCCAACCGAGCAAGCTGGCGCAGGCGAAGATCGAGAATGGCATCTGCCTGAACTTCCGACAGTTTGAAGCGCCGCATCAGCACAGGTTTTGGTTTATCCTCCTTGCGTATAATTATTATGACCGTGTCCAGATTCAGAAACGCTATGAGCAGTCCTTCAAGGATATGTAATCGCTTGACAACTCTGTCTAAACGAAACTGAAGTCGACGTTTGACAGTGACCAGACGGAAATCCAACCACTCACGCAACAACTCCTTAAGATTGTAGACCTTAGGTCTCCCATCAAGGCCGATAATATTCATGTTGACACGGTGACTCTGTTCCAGCGAAGTCGTCGCAAACAGATGTGCCATCAACGTTGAATGATCCACTCTGTTCGACCGTGGCTCAATCACCAAGCGGGTCGGATTTTCATGATCTGATTCATCACGAATGTCGTCAACCATAGGCAGTTTTTTAGCCGACATCTGTGCAGCAACCTGTTCGACTATTCGTTCTCCCGATACCTGATAAGGTAGCGCCGTCACAATGATATTACCCTCTTCCCCCACCCACACGGCGCGCTGGCGAATAGATCCTGTGCCAGATTTATAAATCTCAAGCACTTCCTCGACTGGTGTGATGATCTCTGCTTCGGTCGGAAAGTCCGGTCCTCGAATATGCTCTGTCAGCCCTTCGATACTGACCCGACTGTTTTCGAGCAAGCGCACGCACGCCGACACAACCTCGCGAAGGTTATGTGGGAGGATATCGGTTGCCATACCGACTGCAATTCCGGAAGCGCCATTCATCAGAATGGTCGGCAACCTCGATGGCAAGTTTCTGGGCTCTGACAGCGTGCCATCAAAGTTTGGCCCCCAGTCGACCGTACCCTGGCCAAGTTCCGACAGCAGCACATCGGCAAACCGTGACAACCTGGCCTCGGTGTAGCGCATTGCAGCAAAGGACTTTGGATCATCCTGTGAACCCCAGTTCCCCTGCCCATCGATCAGGGGATAGCGAAAACTGAACGACTGAGCCATCAGCACCATCGCCTCATAGCATGCTGCATCACCGTGTGGATGAAATTTTCCGAGCACATCGCCCACGGTTCGTGCAGACTTCTTGTGTTTATTGCTGGCATTAAGGCTCAATTCAGACATCGCGTAAATGATTCTGCGTTGAACGGGTTTTAAGCCATCGGACAAACGTGGTAAGGCCCTATCCAGGATCACATACATCGAATAGTTAAGGTATGAGCGTTCCGTGAAGTCTGAGAGCAAGACTCGTTCGAGATCTCGCGCGGGCGGAATCGGCTTACGAGACTTGTGCTTTGATGAACTGCGGGTGGTTCGTTGAGGCATCGTGCAAGAAAACTCCAGTGTCTGTGGCAGAATTGAGGCTACGCATACAGTCAACCATCGCCTGACCATTATAGCGCTCACTTGTTGGTTCAGATCTCACGGTAATGAATATCAATCACAAATCGATGATGCTTGATGATGGTTCCAAGCCATGCTCTCACATTGCGCTGCTTGAACTTCTTTCAGCACTAAAAATAGAGCACAAAACGGTGAGTCATGAGGCCATGTTTACGGTGGCCCAGAGCAAAAGCCTACGTGAAACCGATCCTCACGGCGGTTATACCAAAAACCTGTTTATGCGCAACAAGAAAGGTGTAATGTGGCTCATCACCTGTAATGAAGACCGCCGGATCAATCTCAAGGCTCTCGCCGCAGCGATGGGATACACGGGCTCAAGCGGTCGATTTTCTTTCGCGTCCGAAGACAGGCTGGGCCGGCATCTCGGTGTATCGCCAGGTGCTGTCTCACCACTGGCACTGATCAATGACACTGGAAATTTAGTTCAATTCGCTATTGATATCTCGCTGCTTGATCACGAAGTGATCCATCTGCATCCACTGGACAATCACCATACCACCACGATATCTGTGCAAGATCTGATACAGTTTGCCCAATACACTGGGCACAAACCAGCCCGACTTGAGTTTGACCCATTTGGTGGCGTCAGCCGTTTCAGCACCGCTGAACAGTCCACATAACCGCATTGCCGAGGAGTAAGGAAACGTGGCCAGCAACCCATTACACCTGTCTTTGTTTGAGCTCTACACCGCTTTTCGCAGTGGCAACATGACGGCGGGAGACCTTACTGAACAGGCCATAGAACAACACAACACCTCGCTTGGTGCTTATAAATACTGGCAGCCGCAGGATGCCCGCAACGCAGCTGCCAGGACAGATGCATCATTTTCCGCTGGAGAAGACCATGGACTTCTCCAGGGTATACCCGTATCGGTCAAAGACCTTTACAACGTCGACGGCCTACAGACCTTTGCCGGGTCACCGGCTTCCATTCCGGACAGCCTGATGACACAAGGACCGCTTGTCACCGATCTTAACAGGCAACAAGCTGTCTTTATTGGGAAAACCCATACGGTCGAATTCGCTTATGGCGGCTTAGGAGTTAACAGCCACTGGGGGACGCCAAGAAACCCGTGGGATTCAACAGAACACCGTGTGCCAGGCGGCTCAAGCAGCGGTGCGGGTGTCAGCCTACAGGAGGGCTCTGCCCTGCTTGCGCTGGGATCAGACACTGCAGGATCGGTTCGGATACCAGCCAGTATGACCGGCAACGTCGGGCTCAAAACCAGCTTTGGACGATGGTCACTGGAGGGCATTTTTCCGCTGAGCCCGACCCTTGATACCGCGGGCATTCTGACGCGCACCGTTGCAGATGCGGTTTTTGGCTTTGCAGCAATGGACCCTGAACACCAAGGACGCGCACTAGAATTTATTGATCAGGCGAGTCACTGCACAACCGGCGATTTTGTAATTGGCCGGGGAGACTCGGTACTGTGGGAGGAATGCGACCCTGGAATTGTTGAATCAGTAGAGGCCGCTCTAAACGAACTTAGCCAGAAAGGAGTTCGTATGACAGATGCCCGCTTACCTGAAGTCAGCGCTGCCATTGAATTACTTAAGGCCGGCAACGTGACGGCGGCCGAAATCTACGAGTTACTGTCCACCAAAATGCCCGAGTGGCTCGACATGCTGGATCCCCTTGTGTCTCAGCGAATCCTTGGTGGTGCTTCCATGTCGGCAACGGAATACCTGAAACGCCGTCGGCATATCAACCAACTGCAACTCAGTGCAAATGCCAGGTTTGAATCCAGCGACGTTATCGTAAGTCCGACAGTGCCCATCACCCCACCCAGGCTCGATGATGTTCAACAGGCCGATCGTTACGGACCGCTTAACCTGATGTCGCTGCGCAACACCTGCTCCGGCAATACTCTGGGTTTGTGTGCTCTGACATTACCTGTCGGACTGGATAATGCAGGCCTGCCTGTTGGGTTGCAGATCATGGCACGCCACGGTGCAGAAGAAAAACTGCTTGCCATCGCTCTTTGTATTGAAAAAGTGATCGGGACCTCGAAAGACAGACTAGGCACGCCTGCAATCCCTCCTCTGTAAAACATCCATGTCTGAAGAAAACCGGAAAAGACCACCGCTGGGGATTCGAGTTCAGGACCATAGCACGGTCTACAGTGGTTACCTCAAGGTAGACCGGTACAAACTCTCACACGAACACTACCAGGGCGGCTGGAGCAAAGTACTGAATCGTGAAGTCATGCACCGGAAAGAAATTTCTGCTGTGCTGCCCTATGACCCGGATCGCCAGGAAATTGTTCTGATCGAACAGTTTCGCATCGGAGCTTGGGCTGGATCGTGGCCTCATCCCTGGCTGCTCGAATGCGTTGCCGGTGTCATGGAGACCGGTGAGACCGCCGGTGACGTGGCCGTCCGGGAGGCCCAGGAGGAGGCAGGATGCGTCATCACAGAACTGGAGTTGATCGGGCGTTTCTTCAGCACCCCCGGCGGCAGTTCAGAATTGATCAACCTGTTCTGTGGCCGTACTGACGCATCTGCAGTCGGCGGCTATCACGGCCTTGCCGAAGAAGGCGAAAACATTAAAGCCGAGAGCTGGCCTTTGGCGGACGCACTTGCGCTGCTGGAGGACGGCAACATCTGTAACGCCAAGACACTGATCGCACTGCAGTGGCTGGCCCTGAACCACAGTAGACTGCGCGAGAACTGGCGCACCTAACTACTCCTGTAAGCCTACTGGCTTGAGTCGACCTGTACACGTCACGATGTTGTCACAGCTGTCCTGTCCTAAGCTGGAGTGCTCAGCAATACCGCTATCCGTTGATCACATCGGCCAGTCTGTCAGCAGCTTCGTTGACATCATCCCAGCTGACATCGAGGTGTGTGACTGCCCTCATTCTTTCGTTGTCGATTGCACCAATCCATACCCCCTGTTCGCGCAAGCGGGCAGAGATGTCCTGGGCAGGCAACTGTGATCCTGAAACATCGAAGAAGATGAGATTGGTCTGCACGTCCTCGTCCACCAGATGAACACCCGGAATCTCTGATACGCGCTTGGCAAATTGCCGGGCATTGTTATGATCTTCTGCCAGGCGCTCAACATGATTCGCCAGCGCCCAGCTGCCAGCAGCGGCTATGATTCCAGCCTGCCGCATTGCTCCACCCACGCGATGCTTCCAACGCCATGCCTCATCGATAAAATCACGGGTACCTGCAAGCACGGCTCCGACTGGACAACCCAGACCTTTGCTTAGATCGAGCCACAGCGAATCGACCGTCGCCGCAAAATCCGTCGCCGGGACGCCGGAGGCCACGACAGCATTCATCAGCCGTGCACCATCCATGTGCAGGTTCAGACCATGTTCACGCGCGACGGTCGCAACACCCTGAAGCGTCGACAACGGCCAGATGGCCCCACCACCTCGATTCGATGTCTGCTCCACAACGACCAGGCGGGACCTTGGCGCATGATAGGAATTGGGCCGAATCGCTTTTTGAACATCTTCCGCATCAAAAACACCGCAGTCGCCATCGAGTGCACGAACGAGAGACCGTGAAAGTACAGCCGGACCACCGGCTTCATAATTGATGATGTGTGCAGACTGATCTGCAATGATTTCATCCCCCGCCCCACAGTGAACCGCCAATGAAATCTGGTTACACATCGTGCCGGACGGCAGGAACAGGGCATCCTCCTTGCCTAGAAGTTCTGTGACCTCATGGCAGAGCTTGTTGACGCTCGGATCCAGTCGGTGCTGCTCATCACCGACCTCTGCTGATGCCATAGCTTCGCGCATCGCAGGGGTCGGTTGGGACTGTGTATCGCTATAAAGATTAATTCTGACTGCTTTCATGACTTACTCCACCAACCGATCCGGTTCGGACCCGCAGGACATTGAAGGGTAATTCGTAGTCTCAGGTTTGACGGAGCAAGCGTATCAAGCTCGAGGTATCCCAGCGGCCACCACCACGCGCCTTGACTGAGGCATAAAATTGATTGACCAGTGCGGTAACCGGTAGGAGCGCGCCATTACGATTGGACTCAGCCAAACACAAGCCAAGGTCTTTTCGCATCCAATCCACCGCAAACCCAAACTCGAACTTATCTTCGCACATCGTCACGCCCCGGTTTTCCATCTGCCACGACTGGGCTGCTCCTTTTGAGATCACATCGAGCACCTGCTTAACATCCAAATCGGCCTTGTCTGCAAAATTCACCGCTTCAGACAGACCCTGTACAAGTCCGGCAATCGCAATCTGGTTGACCATCTTTGTAAGCTGTCCATTTCCGACCGGGCCCATCAACTGACAAGCGCGCGCATAACTGTCAATCACCGGTTTCACGCGATTGAATGGATCGGGTTCACCGCCAACCATGACAGTCAGGATACCGTTCTCTGCACCAGCCTGACCACCGGATACTGGTGCGTCGAGAAAACTGAATCCAAGGTCATCAGCCTGGGCTGACAGTTCCCGCGCTACCTCAGCCGACGCTGTTGTGTGATCAACGAAGCAAGCACCGGCTGCCATACCCGAATAAGCACCGTCCGACCCGATAGTCACCGAACGGATGTCAGCGTCATTTCCAACGCAGGCAAAAACGACGTCCGCCCCGCTGGCAACTTCGGCCGGCGTATCCGCCTGGGCGCCACCGTATTCCTCAACCCATTTGCTTGCTTTATCTTTACTGCGGTTGTAAACACGAACACTGTAACCCGCCTTTGAGAGGTGCCCTGCCATCGGATAACCCATAACTCCGAGTCCGATAAACGACACGTTTTTGATTGATTTATTCATTCCATTTACCCCAAAAATTACCTGTCTCGACTGCCAATTATGATATATCTAGTGTCGATGACTCCACGGATCCAACTCAAAAAGAAATCTGACAACGATGAAGCCACCCAGAATTACCGTACGTCGAGCCACGGCAACCGACGCACCGACACTGACCGAGTTTAACATCGCCATGGCGCTGGAAACCGAAGATCATCCGCTGGATCGATCCACAGTACTTGCGGGTGTTACCCGGCTTTTTCAACAACCGGAGCATGGATTTTATCTAGTCGCGGAATACGACAAAGCAGTCGTCGGCGCACTGATGATCACAAAGGAGTGGAGTGACTGGCGAGACGGTCTGTGGTGGTGGATACAAAGTGTCTATGTCATCAAAGCACAACGCCGTCGCGGTGCATTCCGGACACTTTATGAGCATGTTTGTGAACTTGCACAAAGTGAGGATGACGTTTGCGGTATTCGCCTTTATGTAGAAAAAGACAATTCAGGCGCACAGTCGGTATATCGCGATATGGGCATGTCAGAAACACACTACCGGTTATATGAAGCATCCCTGTAAACAATGGATACTCTCTCTCATGACTAAAGCTGCAGAACTCAAGACCCAGGCCTGTGCGGAAATAGATGCCCGACGGGATGACATCATCGCGATTGGTGAATCTATCCTTCGAAATCCGGAGACCGGCTTCCGGGAAGTTAAAACCGAACAACTGGTCGCCCGTACACTGAATGACCTTCACCTGGAGACCCAGACCGGGCTCGCCATTACCGGGGTCAAGGCAAAGATTGCCGGCGGCGCTGTGGGACCGACACTGGCACTGATCGGCGAGTTGGATAGTCTCAGAATTCCCGATCACCCATTTGCCGATACAGAGACAGGGGCTGCCCACGCCTGCGGACACAACGCTCAGATTGCTGGAATGCTGGGAGCAGCGATGGGTCTCGTCACCTCAAACATCTGCAGTCAACTCGGTGGCGCTATCGCATTTATCGCTGTACCCGCTGAAGAATTGATTGAGGTCGGCTACCGTATGGATCTTCGAGAACAGAACCACATTGAGTTTCTGACCGGTAAGGCTGAATTTATCCGCAGGGGCCATTTCGATGATGTGGACATGGCTCTGATGTGCCACACCAAAAATGATGACACTGCATCTCATGTCGCAAACTCATCCAACGGCGCAGTAATCAAGAAAATTCGCTTCCTGGGCAAAGCGAGTCACGCCGGTGCTCGACCGCAGGCCGGTATTAACGCCCTCAATGCAGCTAATCTAGCAATGACGGCAATCGCGTTACTGCGTGAGACGTTTTATGACGAAGACACCATTCGCATCCATCCCATTATCACCCATGGTGGGGATGCAGTCAGCGCTGTACCGGCAGAAGTGGTTGTCGAGACATTTGTTCGAGGCAGAACACTAGAAAGCATTGTCGATGCGAACAATAAAGTCGATCGTGCGGTCCGTGGCGCAGCGCTTGCCATTGGCGCCACCGCTGAAATCGAGACCACAGCAGGCTATCTACCCCAAACCAATAATCGCACCATGAGTGAACTGTGGGGGCAGAATGTGAAATCTCTCTACGGCGAAGATCAGTTCTATATCGAAGATCACCGCACAGGGTCTACTGACATGGGCGATCTCGGTCATATTATGCCCGTGACTCATCCCTATATTTTCGGCGCTACAGGCAACGGTCACGGCAACGACTATCTTATGACAGACAAAGAGGCGGTCTACATCAACATGGCCAAACTTCTGGCTATGACCACGATCGACCTTCTCTGTGACGAAGGATGTCAAGCACAGAAAATTCTGGCCGGACAGCGGCCCAAGCTGTCTAAATCGGAGTATCTGGAATTCAATCGCAACCTCATGAAAACAACGCGCTACACACCAGACGGCCTGACACATGAATAACCAGCCAACGGCATCAGGAAGAAACCTGACCGAATCCCGCTAAAGCGGGCGTGTTATAGCGACGCCAATGAATATACTTATTGCAGGTGGCGCCGGTTTTATCGGCTTGAACTTGGCTGAGGCTATTTTGCGCAGTGGTGAACACGTGGTCATTTATGATCCAGGTGCAGTACCTGGCGCTGCACAACGTACCTTCGATGATCTCCCCGGTTCCTGGTGTCATATCCAGGAAAGCGTGATCGACAGTGGGGCACTCGCCAGTACGTTGACAGAACAGCGTATAGAGCAGGTTTTCTACGGTGCTGCTGTGACGTCAGGTCCTGAACGCGAGCGTGACACACCCGAAAGCGTTTTATCGGTAAACCTCGTTGGCCTTGCGACCGTGGCAAAGCTGGCCGCAAAGGCCGGCATTCGACGTTTGATCAACCTCAGTTCCGGTTCAGCCTACGGACTGCCGGACGGGGATGAATCGGACTGGCCTCCAACACTTCACGAAGAACACACCCGCGAACGACCTGTCTCGCTGTACGCTCTGAGCAAATTTGCGACTGAAATTACGACCCGTCGAATCGCAGCACTGACAGGTCTTGACGCACTGAGCGTGCGCTTGAGTTCGATATTCGGGCCCTGGGAACGGGACACCGGGTTTCGCGACACACTCAGTGCCCCCCTACAGGCCTCAGTCGCTGCCCAGCGCGGTGAACCCGTGATTCTTGAGCGGCATGAATCTCGGGACTGGACCTACAGCCGCGATGTGGCCGATGCCCTACTCGCACTTATGTCACATCAGAATCCCAAGTACGATCTATATAACATTACCGCGTGCCGAACGTGGGGTACGATTGATTGGTGTAAACGACTCGCCCAGTATTATCCCAGCTTCAGTTACCGACTGGCAGAGGCAGACGACACACCGACTATCGATCTTTACTCAGCGACTGACCGACCCCCTCTGGACTCGGGGAGACTACGCGATGACCTGGGCTACACTCTGCCGGATAACATCGACATCATGTTTTCTGATTTTGAGCAGTGGCTGACCGCAAATCCGGATTTCTGGGTCCGGTAAACAACAAATTAACTGGCGTAACCTGGTAGTTCTCGATCCAGCACACGCATCATTGCGTCCAGATAGAGGCGGTCACGATCTGCCGGTGAAAAGCGGTCGTGTGGCACAGGTGACTTAACCTGCTTAATGATACCCTCGGGTATAGGCGCAAGTTCACGCTGTGTCGCCATCGCCAATAGCTGATTTCGACAGACTCGTTCGAGTCGATAAAGTCGCTTATAGGCCTGTGCCACAGTTTCTCCAACCACCAGCACGCCATGGTTCTTCATGAAAACCACATCATGATCACCAATCAGGGCAGCCAATCGCTCACCCTCCACCAGAGAATCAGCACCTCCGGCATAGGCATCGTCATAAGCGATACGTCCATAAAAAAAGACGGCAGTCTGGCTTGCTGGGATCAGTCTATTGTCTTCTAACATATTCAGCGCCAGTGCCCAGGTCTGGTGAGTATGCATGACGACGCGGGCGCCAGTAGTCCGGTGGATAGGAGTGTGAATACAGTGTGCCGAAAGTTCCACATATCCGGTGCCCTCAAGGGTCTGACCTGACTCGTCGTACACGATCAGATCGCTGGCCCTGGCTTCTGACCAGTGCAAGCCAAAGGGCAGTATTAGATAGCGGTCCTCATAGCCAGGCACCGTTACAGTGAAATGATTATCTATGCCCTCTTCCAACTCATGCAGCACGGCGAGTCGATGAGCGGCAGCCAGATCAATCCTGGCCTGTGTTACAGGGTCTGTCACTTGATTTGCCGACAGTGAATGAATACTCATCGTGTCTCTCTTGTTAAAGTTTTTACAAAACTCCCAGTGTATTAAGCGTCAAACAGTTGGGAACAGACATATTAAAGGAATGCGTTAGACAGATTTGGTCTAGTCCTAGCCGAATCAACCATTCGTATAACCCGTTAGATCTGGTTTGCTGATAGCTTTAAAGCTGCCCACGCGCACGACGCTCCATCGGCAACAGTGCATGATAAGTAAACCGGTGTACGGGTGTCGGTACGCCCAGTTGATTACCAAATCGTACGATTGCACCGTTCCAGGCATCCAGCTCAGAGGGTCTTCCGGCCAGAATATCGCGCATCATCGATGCCGTGGTGTCGTGTGGCACTCCGTGATAGAAGTCCCACATCTGCTGTTTGAGGTTATCTGGCAGGGGATATCCCAGCGCTCCACCAACTGCAATACCCTCGTCCATAGCCTGGTCAACCAATGATCTGAGTTCAGGCTGGTCGCACACCACACCCAGGCTACTCTGCGACAGCGCTCCCAGCCCGGCCCAGGATCCGACCAGTAGCAGTTTCTGCCAAAGTGCACCGCGGATGTTGTCACTGACTTCAGTCTCGATCCCGGCTCTCCGGAATACATCGGCCAACGTCTCTACCCGACTAGATATTTCGCCATTGAGCTCACCGCACTCAATGTAGGCTCCTGGGTTTAGATGCCGAATGACACCTGGCGACTCGATTTCGCTGAATATTCGAGACAAACCCCCCAGCACGCTCTCCTCACCAAAAGTGCTTGCTAATTGGTCGGGCGCGTCAACACCATTCAAAAACGGCAACATCACGGTCGCGTCACCCAACAGGGGCCCCAGAAGCGGAATGATTTCGGCGACGTGCCAGCTCTTGACGGCAATAATCACCACATCGACTTCACCAATATCAGCAGGCTGATCAGTAACCTGTGGTTTCTCCAGGTACACGTCACCGACTGGACTAATTACCTTCAGCCCATTTTTCTGCATGGCTTCAAGGTGGGACCCCCGGGCAATAAACGACACCTCATAGCCCGCCTCCACCAGACGTGCACCATAATAGGCGCCAAGTCCACCGGCTCCAAAGACTGCAAAACGCATTAATCTGTCCTCGTCATGTACGCTGGTATTAAATTTTAAGCTTGTGGGCGCCTCGGACTGCAAGAAATCTATTATGCACTAGCGTGCACCAACCAACAGGTGCCGTTCATGTAAATCCCCGATTCCTGCCGGTAAGCTTCAAGACCCTGAATCATATGGCGCTTAACCTTATCCAGTAACTCGGCGTCCGCACGATCCAGTAAATTTCGAATCGTACCCATCGCCATAAACATGTCTGCAGCCGATTTCACTGTCTGGCCCACACACAGCTTCTCTGTGACTGCCCGCAACTGGATGTTTCGGAATCGTGCTGATTCGAGAATTTGTTTGACTTTGGATGGATCGGCCAGTGTGAACGCCCCCGGCGCATCTGGATCATGTTCAGGTTGTTGATCAGAAAAAGCCGCGGCACAGCGCACTGGAAACTGATACCACTCATTTTGTTCTGGCGCCCGCCAGACAACAAGCAATATCCGACCCGTCCTTGTTAGGCCTGACCGCAGGTTCGAAAAAGCAGCCTCCAGATCACCGAAGAACATCACCCCACAGCGAGAAACCATAAGGTCTTGAGGACAGGGAAAACGGTACTCCGCGGCATCGGCCTCGACGAAGATAACATTTTCTATGGCACGTTCACGAGCTGATTTAATAGCAGAATCAATCAGCTTTCTGGAGAGATCGATTCCTGTAACCCTACCCCCGGCACCCACTGAAGCTGCAAATTTAAGTGTCGTGGCACCGGTGCCACAGCCAATATCGGCTATTTGTTCGCCGCCAGAAAGCTCAGCCGCTTCCAACAGGAGGCGAGCCCAAGGCGCCAACAACCGATCCAGGGCCGGTTTCTGGCTGACCCAGTAGCCTGCAGAATCTGAGTTCCAGTATTTATGCTCTTCAGCATTGATCCGTACCGTATTGTTCATGTTCGCAGCAACGGAGTAAGGTTTCAGGCTCCGATTGCCCTGGAGAGCCAGTGCTCGGCATACTGTACATAGCTTGATTCCAAGATCAGTTCATAAGTACCTTGGCTGTCAAGCGGCCGCACGATCGCCGTTGTTCGGGCAAACGCACAGCGGCAACACTGACCAATCGAAAATTCCTGAGGATGTATGTCTATACCACAGGCTTGCACCAACACCTCGGTCGTTTCAGACCCTTGAATAGTAATAATACTGTAATGATCAGAAACAATAATGGCCACTGCCCAATCATCGGCGGCATCATAAGAAAGCTCACTGGCAATACGAGCTTCATCGCTTTCCGGCACGATCAGTAACCATTCCGTAGGACCTAGCCACAGTACGGAATATGTGTCATGGACTGTGGCGGTATTCGATATGCGAGGAATGTCCATCCCTAAAACTTCAGAAAAGCGATCCTGGGCAATACGATCACCTTTCAGCATTAACATGCCACAAGGTGTTGGTCTTTTAATAGTCACGTCGTAGGGCATTTCAGCTTCTCATGCGCTCGCCCTTGGCATCTATAAATACCGGTGGTACCACCAGCGCTTCAATGGTTCGATCCAGACCCGACACAGTAACCGTATCCCCGTGCCGGTCACGCCCGTTCTTGAGGAGCGCCAAGGATATGGAGCGATTGAGATTTGGACTAAAACATGACGCCGTGACATGGCCCAGAAAGCCGGGTATCTCACCAACGGCCTTGGGCTCGATAATGGCACTGCCTTCGACCATCACGAATTGTTCGTCCTGTGGCAGGAGCCCGACCACCTGCTGGCGGAGACCACCAACAGACTGGTCTCTAACCAGACTCCGTTTGCCGACAAAATCTGATTTGTTCATGTTGACTACCCAGCTCATTCCAGCATCAAAGGGGTTGGTGATGCCATCACCTTCTGCGCCGGCTGAGATATAACCCTTTTCGATTCTCAAAACTCCGCTGGTCTCCGAACCCACCGGCGTAATACCGAAAGCGGCTCCCGCATCCATCAAGGCCTCCCAAACTGCAAGTCCATCACGCCGACGAACATTGACCTCAAAGCTGAGTTCACCGGTGTAGCTCACACGGGCAACGCGAGAGAATTTTCCCGCCACCTGGCCTTCGCGCATCGACATAAACGGAAACGAATTGGCGTCCAGATTGATATCAATCCCTGTTGAAGCCAAAACCTCCCTGGCTTTAGGTCCGCAGACGCAAATATTGACCCACTGGGCGGTTACTGTTGTGACATACACCCTTAAGTTCGGCCATACGACCTGGAGTAACCGCACCATATGGGTATACACCGCATCAGCAGTTCCTGATCCAGCAGAAAGAAGGTAATGGTTCTCACCCAATCTGAACGTCACACCATCATCAAGCAGACGGCCATCCTCATGCAGCATCAATCCAAACCGTCCCTGCCCAATTTCCAGGTCGTCCCAGCTATTGGTGTAGATGCGATTCAATAATGTTGTCGCATCTGGACCATGTAGCTCAAACTTGCCCAGAGGCGTACCGTCATAAATACCTACCTTTTCTCGTACCGCCAATGCCTCCCGGTTGACCGCTGACCGCATATCCTCCCCTGGCCCAGGATAATAAAATGGTCGACGAAAATTGGAGCCCGCTTCATTCATCGATGCGCCGGAATCTATATGCCACTGGGTAATGGGTGTCGTTCTCAGTGGTAGTATCAGCGGACCATTATGTGATCCGGCGATAGCTCCAAAACTGATAGGACTGTAAGGGGGTCTGTAGGTCGTCGTACCTACTGAACCCGGTTCAACCGATAGTTGCTTTGCGATCAGACCTATTACATTGGTATTACTGATTTTGCCCTGGTCTGTTGCCATCCCAGCGGTCGTGTAGCGCTTGGCGTGCTCTACAGATGCATAATTCTCACGCACTGCCAGTTTCAGGTCGCTACTCGTCACGTCGTTCTGAAAGTCGACAAATGCTTTGGCTCTGGATGTGGTCGGAATCTCCCAAATGGGTTCTATCTGAAGTTCTGGTGTATCGGATGCATCGGGCTGTCGCGGCATCATTGGCCTCAAACCCAATGCTTCGACACTGCGCCTCCCAACCGCCAGACCCTCGTGCAAACAACCTTTAAGATCAAATACGCCTCGCACCGCGCCTGCGCAGAACGAGGACTGAACGGATTCACCCGGCACAAAGCACGCGAGACGCGGGTCGTAAACCGGCTTTGCGCCTGAATGTGAATGAAGATGCACCAGTGGGTTCCAGCCACCCGAGTAACAGACTACATCACACGCAAGCTTTCTCACCTGTGAGGTATCAGCCAGAGACACCACTTCAACACCATGTACGTTTGAGCGCCCGTGAACCGCGCTGATACCCGAGGCGCTCAACACTTCTATGCCCTGGTCTGCCGATCTTTTCAACAGTTCATAATCAATCGTCTGACGAGTATCCACAATTGCGTGAATATTTTGTCCTGCCTCAACAAGATCAAAAGCAGACTGGTAAGCACTATTATTATTTGTCGTGATGACGATCTGTCGACCAAGATTGACTGCGAAACGATGTACATATGTACTCGCCGCCGAGACAAGCATCATGCCAGGACGATCATTGTTCGGAAATACAAGCGGCCGCTCTACAGCCCCTGTGGCAATAATCACCTGCTGTGCGCGTACGCGCCAAAATCGCTCACGCAGCCAGGATTGCTCAGGGTTTCGTTCGATGACCGTCAGCATATTGTGATCGTAGTATCCTGCAACCGTACTGTTGGCGAGTCTGCGAACATTGGACCGACGGTCCACTTCTGCAGTTATTTGCTGAGCCCAGTCCACTGCGGACTGCCCGTCAATCTGAGTCGGTTCACTAAGCAGCCGTCCTCCGGGCTGACTCTGATCATCCACAAACAGGACCCGGGCACCACTTTCACTGGCAACCAGAGCGGCGGCTAGGCCACTCGGCCCTGCACCGACGATGAGGATGTCGCAATGATGGTATCGTTTTTCGTAAGATTCAGATTCCGTTGTCTTGGGAACCTGACCCAGACCTGCCGCTTTGCGGATTACACGCGCATAGCTATTCCACGGGCGCCACATGAAGGTTTTGTAGTAAAAACCGGCAGGAATAAGGCGAGATATCCGATCGTTGACACTTCCCAGATCAAACCGAGGCCCTGGCCAACAGTTCTGACTTTTCGCATGCAGATGATCCGTCAGGGGCAAACACGTTGCCAGCACATTTGGCTCTTCAGATGTCCCCTGAAGTTGAACCAGCGCATTTGGCTCTTCGAATCCCGCACCCACAACCCCCCGAGGCCGGTGATACTTAAAGCTTCGTGCAACCACTCGAACTCCGTTTGCCAACAACGCCGATGCCAATGTGTCACCGGGGTATCCCTTGTAGTGTCTGCCGTTAAACTGAAATGGAATAACGCGATCCCGATCTATCATACCCCCCGTGGGTCTTCGGCCGGGGTAGGCATTCATCGCAAGACAATCCACTCAATCAGTATAAGAAGATTATTCAGGAGGCCTCTCCATCCTTTCTGGTGGAGACTATCTCGTGTGTCACATTATTTCTGCAGATCTCAAACCACTGTTCACAGCCTCTGGCATGCCACCACCGTTCTATAACCCAGCCTTTTTCGTTGTCGTTGTTATACATGTAGGCAGCCCATTGCCCATCAGTCAGGCTCGAGGGATCATCGGGACGCACCCGGGATGCTTCACCACCCCAGGTAAATTCATCGTCATTGCGTGGCCCACACCACGGACAGGAAACCAGCATCATTATTCTGTGCTCTTCGACCCTATCAGTGGTTTGCCGACACACCACCCTCAACAACAAGATGTCCCGTACCAAACCGGTTTAGACCCAGATCCCGTGTTAGCTCATGGGGCTGGTCTGTTGCAATCAAATGTGCGTGCGTCTTCGCGGCAACCGGCGTTGTCTTGAATCCGCCAGAGCCTGCCACGTCGATGTAAAACCCTGGAATATCGGTTTTAGAGATGATCGGACTGCCATCGTAAGTCATATCCAACATACCCGCCCAGTGTCTCAGGAGTTTTAACCGTTTAAACCGGGGAAAGATTTCCAGCATTGCAGAACTTGCATTCTCAATAATCGGGAACGTGCCGCGTTGCGCGTAAGACGAATAGGGGTCACATCCTTGCCCGATCACAATTTCACCCTTATCAGATTGCATGAGATAGGTACCGAAGTAATTGCGGATGACTACTATTTCATCCAGTACAGGCTTTATCGGTTCAGAGACCCATGCCTGAAGCGGCTGAGTCACTATGGGTAGCCGCAACCCAGCCATTGCAGCGACCACACTGCCATGACCTGCAACGGCCATGCCCACTTTCTTAGCCTTGATCGTACCTCGGGTAGTCTCGACACCCGTAACGCCTGAACCATTGCGAAGAATTCCGGTCACTTCGCAATTCTGGATAATGTCCACACCACGACTGTCCGCTGAACGGGCAAAACCCCAAGCGACGGCATCATGCCGTACCATGGTCGCATCGGGCTGGTAAACCCCACCCACTATCGGCATTCTTGTGTCTGCGGGGGGCTCAAATATCGGCAGCCGACGCTTGATCTCTTCCAAGGACATCATTTCATAGCGGGCACCATAGATATGCATGGTATTGGCCATTTGGGTAGCGATGCGGGACGCACCCGAACTTTGTAGAAATGAGATCATGCCACGCTTACCCACCATAAGGTTGTAATTCAATTCTTTGCTCAACCCATGATAAAGCGCGAGCGATTCTTCATGAAAAGGCACACTTGCTTCGCGAAGAAAATTCGAACGGACGGTCATCGTATTCCGGCCTGTATTGCCACCTCCCAGCCAGCCTTTTTCCAACACAGCGACATTGGTGATGCCATGGTCCTTTGCCAGGTAGTGCGCCGCACCTAAACCGTGTCCGCCACCGCCGATGATGACGACATCATATTGACGTTTTGGTTCAGGATTTCGCCAAGCCTGCTGCCATTGCTCATGGTAGCTCAGAGAATTTCGAAGTAAGCTGAAGACTGAGTAACGCTGCATTATTAGATCATGCTCATCACTTGTGGTGGCTGAGCCTAGAGGTCACGATCGGTAAGAGCCGACTTTACTCTGAGTTCTATCTCGTGACTGCGTTCAGTCGCCGAAAGAAATTTAGTCTCAGACACAATCTGGCCAACCAGATTGGCAAACTGCTTCTGCCAATCTGGTTGGTCGGCTTCGCTGCCCGGACAATGAACGATCACATCGCCCGCCATCGTTGGGATGTGCCCATCTTCATTAATCTGTGGTCGCGCGGGCTCAATTCCGTCCTGAAGTCGTCGTATTGCCTGCCTGAGCATACGACGATAGCGAGCAACGCCACCGTCGGTATTCCCCCGATGCTCGCCCTCATGTTTGGTTATTGTCCCTTGCGAGACCTGAGCTTCATAATCACCCGGCATTCTCTGGCCTTCTTCATAACTTCGTTCATCACCTGTTTGGCCAACAAAATCGACTTTATTCAACCCGACATGACCCCGATTTCCCTTTCCATCTAGATCGAGGTCATCGCCAAAGTGCCGCCAGGCAATGATCTTGCAGTGCGTATCGTCTACCGGTAACGTCCACTTGGTGATCCCGACTCGTGGAAAAAACTTCTCGCGATCTGGATTCTGGTAAATGTCAGGTGGCTGTGCCGTGGCCGGCAAAAATATCTCGGCGGTACGTACCCACATGTAGTCTTTCCATCGTCTGGCATTCGTCAAAAATATACCGATGTCATCTTTCATGGGATGCCATTCAACAATAGGTAGCGCACCCCAAGCAGGATTAAAGTGTGCTCGTGTGACTCGGGTATGCAAAAACACGCTATGAAACGGATCCATCGGATTTTCGGCTACCTGTAGCCAGTTGCACGGGTAATCAATCGCGTAAGGCACCATGTCGTGGTCAGCAATGCTCATGGTGTCGAGATGCAAGAAAGGCGGCTTCTGCTCCGGGGGACCCAGATAGGCAAACACCAGTCCGTTGTGTTCTATTACGGGATAGGCACCATGACAGATACGTTCAGGAATTGTGCTGTTCTCAGGCTCACCTGGCACCTCCAGAATTCGCCCGTCAATGTCAAACAGCCAGCCGTGGTAGCAGCAGCGTAGGCCATGCTCAGCTGGAATTCCATATTCGAGTGATACGCGACGATGACTGCAGTGTTTATGCAATAAACCAAGGCGACCCGACAGATCTCTAAACAGGACCAACTCTTCACCAAGCACCTTGATTAATAGGGGCAGATCCGTAACCTGCTCAACCATCGCGACAGGCCACCAGAATCGCCTCATGTACTCCCCGCACTGCGTAC
>LWDU01033354.1_pt1 | contig 71153 bp, 58 predicted proteins | sample 727161 | NCBI WGS metagenome assembly LWDU01 (sample SAMN04566230, study PRJNA314399) | hydrothermal vent metagenome | isolation source: deep sea hydrothermal plume seawater | place: Mexico: Gulf of California, Guaymas Basin | collected 2004-07-11 | reverse complement strand
GTATTGGGCGTCGATCCTTTATGCAAGTTGGATTCTTAGGTGGACTGGGGCTTAGCCTTTCAGACTACTTACGAATGGAAGAAGCTCGTGGCGACCAAAAATTTTACGAGAGTAAAGAAGGTCCTGCCAAATCGGTCATCTATATATACCTCCCTGGTGGCTGTGCTCACCAAGAGACTTGGGATCCCAAGCCATTCGCTCCAATTGAATATCGTGGACCGATGGATAGCATTGAAACCAATGTGCCTGGAATTCGCCTCAACGAAATGATGAAGAATACTTCGAAGATCGCTGACAAGATTGCGATCTGTCGTTCTATGACACACGGTGAAGCCGCCCACGAACGTGGAACTCATAACATGTTCACCGGCTATCGACCTAGTCCAGCCTTAGAATTCCCAAGTATGGGTTCTGTGGTATCACACGAATTTGGCCCGCGGGAAAATCTTCCTCCGTACGTTTGCATTCCGAACCAGCCCAACCGATTTGCTGGCACCGGTTACCTCAGCAGTTCCTACGCAGGATTCAGCTTGGGTTCCGACCCAGCCAGTGGCAACTTCCAAGTACGTGATCTCAAGCTTCCCGGTGGAGTGGACGACAATCGTTTCACAAAACGTCGCAAGATGCTTTCAACGGTCAACGACTACTTTGCAACGAAAGAGAAAACTGACTCACTCGATGCAGTCGATACTTTTTATGATCGAGCTTACAGCTTAATCAGCAGTCAAAAAGCACGTGAAGCGTTTGACATCAATAAAGAAGAAGCTGCGACTCGCGACAAGTACGGCCGCAACACCGCTGGTGCTCGGATGCTACTAGCTCGGCGACTCGTTGAAGCTGGTGTTCGCTTTGTGACACTCACCTATGGTGGTTGGGACATGCACAGCAACATTGACGGTGCCATCAAGGGCCAAGTTCCTGCCTTAGATCAAGCCTATGCTGCGTTGATCCAAGACCTATCAGATCGCGGACTACTGGATTCAACCTTAGTTCTTGTCGGTTCTGAATTTGGTCGTACACCGAAAATCAACGCCAGCGCTGGTCGCGACCACTGGCCGAAAGTATTCAGTGTTGTCATGGCAGGTGGCGGTATCAAGCAAGGTATTGTTTACGGAAAGTCAAATGCAACAGCCAGTGAGCCTGAAGAAGATGCACTGACCGTTGAAGACTGGGCCACAACCATTTACAACCGTCTGGGAATCACGGCTGACAAGGAGTTAATGGCTCCTGGCGACCGTCCAATCGAAATTGTAAACGGCGGTAAAGTCCGACAAGAGTTAATCATATAACGAATATGACCAATGGATTTTATCCCCCTTTGATTAAGTAACTATGCGGGTGACGTCAGGTCGTATTCTGATGTTACCCGTACTGTTTATGTCCTCGAAAATTCAACTTAATAAACAACGCACAACCAATAACTAAATTGCATGGAGCTCTGTGAAAAAATGTTCCGATCCTCCCCTACCTCGATCAGCCTCGCCGCCAGAGCAACATCCAAATCTTGGATGTTACTCTCCGCAACCCTTTGCTGCCTGATCCTCGCGACCTGCGTGCAAGCAGCTTCGCCGACACTCAGTCTGATCTTGCCACGAGGCGTTCAGCGAGGCGTCGAAAACCAAATATCATTCCGCGGTGCACGCTTAGCCGATGCCGAAGAAATATTTTTCTATTCACCCGGCTTCGAAGTCACTAAAATTGAACCCACAGCTAGCGCGGCCGTGGCTACTGTCAATATTGCCGCCGATTGCCGAATGGGAGAACACGTTGCTCAGGTCCGTACTCGAAGCGGTATCACCGAATTCCGTACATTCTGGGTAGGACCATTCGCAGCGACAGTAGAAGTGGAACCAAATAGTAGCTTCGAAGAACCGCAGAAAATTGCGTTAAATACAACCGTGCAAGGCATCGTTACCAACGAGGACGTTGATTATTATTCAATCGAAGTCAAAGCTGGGCAACGAATCTCTGCTGAAGTTGAAGCCATGCGTTTGGGGACGACCCTGTTTGATCCCTATATCGCTATCTTGGATGCTAAACGATTTGAACTCTCTGCGGACGATGACACACCTCTGGCCAAACAAGATGCCGTCGCGTCAACCGTCGCCAAAGAAGACGGTACTTATTATGTCATGATTCGCGAAAGCAGTTACGCCGGAAATGGCAACTGCCGCTACAACCTCCATATTGGTACCTTCCCGCGACCGCTAGCAGTCTACCCTGCCGGTGGCAAAATCGGGGAAGCAACTGAAGTGAAATTCCTTGGTGACCCAGCAGGCACAACAACGCAAACCGTTCAGTTGCCAACGACCATCGATCCAGAATTTGCGTTATTCCCTCAGGACGAACACGGCATCGCGCCATCTGGAAACACGTTTCGTTTATTCGAGCACGGGAACTCTCTAGAAACCGAACCAAACAATGCAGTCGCCGAAGCATGTGCTGCTGAATTGCCCAACGCATTTAACGGCGTCATCGGTGAAGAAAAAGATGTTGACTTCTTCCGCTTCACAGCGACAAAGGGCCAAGTCTTTGACATTGAATGTTTCGCTCGTCGTATTCGGTCGCCACTCGATCCCGTCATGAATCTGTACAACGCCACTGGAGGCTCGCTCGTAGGAAATGACGATTCTCGTGGTCCAGACAGTTACTTCCGCTATACATTCCCCGCTGATGGAGAATACGTGCTTCGTGTTACCGACCATCTAGGTCGTGGTGGCGAAACATTTGTGCCAACATTAGCTTTAGGCATCCCTCGAGTTGCTCGTTATTCACAGAGCCGCCAACAAATTTTTGTGCCCCGTGGTAATCGCTATGCAACACTAATTTCGGCATCGCGATCAAATTTCGGAGGAGAAATTCAACTGCAAAGTGATGGACTGCCAGCAGGCATCAAAATGCACGTTGAAAACATGGCTGCCAACATGACTGTCATGCCTGTTGTTTTTGAAGCAGCCGCTGATGCTCCACTCGCTGGTGCCCTGATCAAGCTTTCAGCTAAACACACCGCCGAAAATTCAGACATCTCTGGCCACTTCAAAAATCGGGCTGACTTAGTTATCAGTGCGCCAGGTCAATCACTTTATGTATTTAAAGATGTTGAGCAATTACCGATCGCAGTGGTCGAAGAAGTACCATTCACCTTGGAAATTGTGCAGCCAAAAGCACCGCTGGTTCGCACCGGTGTCATGAGCCTCAAGGTCATTGCACATCGAAAAGAAGGATATACAAAAGCTATTACGCTTCAATTCCCGTTCAGACCACCAGGTGTTGGAACACGCTCAACCGTCGTCATTCCTGAAGGCCAAAGCGAAGCGGTCTATCCACTTAACGCCTCCGGAAGTGCGCAAATCCGTACGTGGCCGATATACGTCCTCGGATCCGCTGATATCGGCGGGACTGGTTGGGTATCATCTCAACTAGCAACGCTCGAAGTAGCTGAGCCGTTCGTAACATTTTCCATGGAACGTGCGTCCGTTGAGCAAGGTTTGGAAACGCAGATCTTCTGTAAGCTAAACCATGCAACTCCGTTTGAGGGAACAGCAACAGTTCAAATACTTGGACTGCCCGCTAAAGTTACCACGCCGAATTTGGAGTTCAACAAAGACACCACGGAATTAGTCTTTAATATCAAAACAGATATGACGAGTCCGGCTGGGAAACACACCAACGTGTTCGCTCAAATTACGATTACAAAAGATGGTGAACCAATGACTTCTCGAGCGGCAACAACTCAGTTGCAAATCGACAAGCCAGTACCACCGCCTAAAAATGCTCCTCCTAAACCCAAACCAATGCCAATGCCAATGGCCGTAGCAGTGGCTCCCAAGCCCGCCCCGAAACCAATGGCTAAGCCACTTTCGCGGCTTGAAAAACTTCGACTTGCTGCTCAACAACGCACCAACCCAGAAGCCGGTGGCGGCGAAGAGTAGATTTTTTATTCACCAGTTTAGTACATACGTTTAACAATTTTCTAACTATTAGGTTTTTGTCATCATGACTTCAACATTCCGTTACATCGCTTGTGTGGCACTTATTATTTCCTCGACCGTTATTTCAGCGGCTGAATTGACTGAGATCATTGCCTATCCAAGTGACATTGGCTTGTACAATGCCCGCGATCGCCAAACCATCATGGTTCAAGCCGTGTTCGCCGATGGGCTTACGCGTGACGTGACCGAAGAAGCAACTATCACCGTTGCGGACAAGAACCTCATCGCACTCGAGGGAACAACCCTGTCTCCCACCGCAGATGGCGAAACCACTGTATCCGTCGCATTTGGAGGGAAAACTTTAAGTTTACCCGCCATTGTAAAGGACTCCGCGGTTACCCCCGAACTTAGCTTTAAGCTCGACATCATGCCGATCTTCATGAAAACAAACTGTAATACCGGAAGTTGTCACGGTGCTGCCAGCGGTAAGGATGGCTTTCGATTATCGTTATTTGGTTTTGACCATGTTGGCGATTATCAACGGGTAACACGTGAAATTGGAAACCGCCGCATCAACCTCGCATTTCCGCAGGACAGCCTAATGCTGACCAAGTCCACAGGTTCAGTCCCTCACACCGGCGGAACTCGATTCCGTAAGGGTGACCCCTTGTACAACCTGATGCATGAATGGATAGATGCAGGTGCTGTCACAGACAAAGCGGACATTCCAACCTGTACAAAAATCGAAGTGTACCCGAAATCTGCCGTACTCGACGGTGAAGGCGCTACACAAAAAATCACGGTCCGTGCTTTCTATTCCGATGGAACCAATCGCGATGTTAGTCATCTCGCCTTCTTCCTCTCAAGTAACGAGAACTCTGTCCTAATCGAACAAGACGGTACAACAACCGCCCTGAACCGAGGCGAAGCATTCGTCATGGCTCGCTTTGATACACACACCGTCGGCACCCACTTTATCGTGCTCCCCAAAGGACTCGAGTTCACCTGGAACGAAGTCCCGGAAAACAACTACGTCGACACACTGTTACACGAAAAATTCAAGAAGCTGCGGATCATTCCGTCAGAACTCTGCTCGGATGAAGAATTTCTTCGCCGAGCTACGTTGGATATCACAGGACGCGTTCCAACCGTCGATGAATACAATGCCTTCTTGGCGGATGCGGATCCCAAAAAACGTGACAAGCTTGTTGACGAACTGCTAGGTCGTAAAGAATTCGTCGAACTTTGGGTAATGAAATGGGCGGAACTATTAACGATCCGCACGACCAATCAAATCAGCTACAAATCAATGCTGCTGTACTACACGTGGCTACAAGATAAAATTGCAAACAACGTACCCATGAACGTGATGGTCCAAGATTTGCTCGCGAGCAACGGCGGAACGTTTGCCAATGCAGCAACAAATTATTATCAAAACGAACGAGACACGCTTAAAGTTGCCGAAAACGTAGCGCAAGTGTTTATGGGAATGCGTATCCAATGTGCCCAATGTCATAATCACCCATTCGACCGTTGGACTATGGATGACTACTATAGCTTCGCCGCTTTCTTCTCCCAAATCGGGCGTAAAACAGCCGAAGACCCGCGTGAAATCATCGTGTTCAATAGCGGTAGTGGCGTGGTGCGTCACCCCGTTGGAAACCGAGTCATGGAGCCGAAGTTCCTTGGCGGTGAAACTCCCGACGTTCAAGGGAAAGACCGACGCCAAATCATGGCAAGTTGGTTAGCGTCAGATGAAAATCCTTATTTTGCTCGGAACCTATCCAATATTGTTTGGGCGCACTTCTTTGGCCAAGGAATAATCAATGAAGTCGACGATGTTCGCGTGAGTAATCCTCCGGTCAACACCGCACTGCTCGATACACTTGCTTCGAAGTTCACCGAATATAACTACGACTTTAAGAAAATCGTTCGCGACATTTGTACCTCCCGTGCATATCAACTTAGCACTGGAACAAATGAAACCAATGAAAAGGATTCACGCAATTTCTCACACGCGGCTTTGCGGCGTATGCGTGCCGAAATCATGCTCGACGCCATTACACAGATCACCTCGACTTCCAATAAGTTCCCAGGTCTGCCTAGCGGTGCCCGCGCAGTGCAAATTGCGAACGGAAATACGAGCACCTACTTTCTAACGACTTTTGGACGGGCCAAGCGGGAAACGGTTTGTGCCTGTGAAGTAAAGATGGAGCCTAATCTTTCACAAGCTCTGCATATGCTTAACGGCGATACTGTTAATTCGAAAATCCAACAGGGTAAACTGATTCCAACGCGACTCGGTGAAGAAGTGCCCATTCCACAGATTCTCGAAGAATTGTACATTCGTTGTCTGTGCCGCAAGCCAACCGAAAAAGAGCTTACCAATCTAATGGAAATCATCTCTCAGGAAGAGAATAAACAGCAAGCGCTCGAAGATACATTCTGGGCGCTATTGAATTCGCGTGAATTCCTGTTTAACCACTAAGCCAACAGGAGTGTTACAAAAACACTCCTACATTCATATTCCTTTACTACTGTCACCAGTTGTTTTCAGCACACTGGAATCCGTCGGAGAAGTATCATGTTTCGCCAATTTTTAGCCATTGCCTTACTCGTAAGCATCACTTCCTCTATATCCGCTCAAGATAAAAAAGAAGCGCGAGTGACTTGGGACGATAATGTAGCGGCAATCTTGAAACAACGCTGCGTAACTTGCCACAACGTTAACAAAAAGAGTAGCGGGCTCGATCTTTCAACGTACACCAATATTATGCTAGGTGGAGCATCCGGTGACGTTATTGAACTTGGTTCCGCAGCCGACAGCTATCTCTACATGTTAATCACGCATGAATCTGAACCATTTATGCCGCCCAATGCCGATCCCATTCCATCACCTGAAATTGAAACCATTAAGAAATGGATCGATACCGGTGCACCGGAAAATTCCGGTAGCAAAGTCATGGTTCCAGAAAAACCAAAATTTGAATTCAAAGTGAGTGACAATCCATCGGGAAAACCGGAAACACCGCCTATGCCGGGCCGTATCGACAAGCAACCCAATATATATTCGCCTAAGACAGCAGCAGTCAGTGCCATTGCCACCAATCCATGGTCGGCACTTACTGCCATCGCCGGCCAAAAGAAAATCACGCTCTACGATTCCAACACGCTGCAAATCAAAGGCGTACTACCCTATCCCGAAGGAATCGCCTATGTGCTGAAATTCAGTCGTAACGGTAGTCTGTTGCTGGCCGGTGGAGGCACATCCTCATCGACGGGAAAAGTTATCGTCTTCAATATCGCTAACGGTGAACGTGTATTTGAAATCGGTGATGAACTCGACGCTGTCATGGGAGCTGACATCAGTGCCGATCAATCTCTCATCGCACTTGGCGGACCTTCTAGGCTCATTCGTATCTTTTCAACAGCAGACGGTTCTCAACTCTTCGAAATCAAAAAACACACCGAATGGATTACTCGTATGGAGTTTTCACCCGACGGAGTACTTCTAGCAACAGGCGACCGCAACGGCGGACTACACGTCTGGGAAGCGTTTACCGGTCGAGAGTATCTAACACTCAAAGGTCATTCCAAACGTATTACAGGTATCTCATGGCGGGCCGACTCGAATATCCTAGCTTCTAGTAGTGAAGACGGTAGCGTTCGACTCTGGGAGATGGAAAATGGCGGCCAAGTGAAAACATGGGGTGCTCATGGTGGTGGCGTTTCAAGCCTTGAATTCGCTCGAGACGGACGCCTAGTGACTTGCGGACGCGATCGTATAACAAAGGTCTGGGACCAAGCCGGAGCTCAGCAGCGAGCGTTTCCCGCGTTCTCTGACATTGCTATGGAATGCTCCTTCTGCGATGAAACCAATCGAGTTATCGCTGGTGATTGGACTGGAAAAATCAACGTCTGGAAAGCAGATGACGGCGTACTTGTTGGTGAACTTGCTTCGAACCCGCAACCTCTGGAAACTCGACTCGCAACTTCTACCACTGCACTTGCCACAGCTCAAACAAACCATAAACCGTTAGCGGACAATGCCGTAAAAACCAATGCCAACATGGATCTAATCAAAAAGAACTTGGCGGCGACCATGGCGAAGATGGAAACTGCTAAGAAGACCCTAGCAACCGCTGAAGAACAAATTACAATCTACGATAAATCATCGAAAACGTTAGATGCCCAGCACAAGGTCCTAACGGCGCTAGCAGCTAAAACTGCACCAGTTATTCCAGATCTTACCGAATCGGTTGCGAAAGCCAAGGCTGCCGCTGCAACGAATACCGATGATAAAGAACTTGCGGCACTCACGGCCCAACTACAAGCTGCCTTGACTAAGCGAGTCACCGACCTAAAAACCACGCAAACAACGGCTACTACAACCAAAACCGAACTCACTAAAGCTCAGGAGCAACTCGCTGCTGCCCAAAAACTTAAAGTCGATTCGACGACGAATATGGTGAACGCTAAAAAGGACATGGATACCATTGCTGCGACCGTTAAGCCCGCAGAAGATGCAACTGCCGCCGCCGCAAAATTGGCCACGGAAGCACAAGCAATCGTCGTAGCTAGCCAACAGCAGGTTGACCATTGGAAAAGCGAAATCGCTTTCTCCAAACAACTTGGGACTCTGCACACAAATCTAGATGCCGCTTATGAAACGTTGGCCACCCAACATCAGACTCATGCCGAACTTGGTACAAAAACCAATGAAGCACAAGCGACATACAATGCCGCCAATGCAATCGTCACAACAGCTGACACGACGGTTACAAACACGACGAAACGTGTCGCCGATACGACAGCAACTCAAGCGACTGCGTTGACAACTCAACAAACTATTGAAAAATCTCATACCGATGCCGTCACCAATTCAACCAACCTGAAAACCGCTGTCGCGGCTTTGGGAATTGCGGTAACCAAGGCAAACGAAGCAGTCACAAGTACCGGCGGTGATAAAGAATTGAAAGCTGCTGCCGACGTATTGAAAACGCTTGCCGACAAGAAAATTGCTGAAGTTCCCGTTGGCGAGAAACTAATTGTAACTCGCAAGACTGAACTAACAGCAGCACAACAAGCCTACGTTGTGGCTCAGAAAGCTGTCGTCGATGCACAAACTGCCCTCGCCGCTGCGAAAAAGGTTCAAGCAGATGCGATTGCTGCGAGAAAGCCTACCGGGGACGCCTTAACGCAAGCAAAAGCCGCACTAGCCGCTGCTGCTAAAATAGTCGCCGATACCACCAATGGCGTCGACGAAATCCACCAACAAGTTGTAGCCCTACAAACAGTTAAGTAAGCTTGTTGATAACACGTTCTATATCATTTAGATCACTCGTGTTTTTTGAGTGCTAATTCGTGGTGCCTTGTAGCGTCAGAATCAAATTCCGACTACTCGCGCGGTCACGGTGCTCGGCTAAATATATGCCCTGCCAGGTGCCCAGTAGCAATCGTCCGTTGTGAATTGGCACCGACACACTGGCTCCAAGCAGAGATGCTTTTACGTGGGCCGGCATATCATCAGGCCCCTCCATCGTATGAATATACGGAAAATTCTCTGGGGCGATCGCGTTGATCGAAGATTCTAAATCAACTTGAACATCTGGGTCAGCATTTTCGTTGATCGTCAACGATGCCGATGTGTGCTGTATGAACACGTGCAACAAACCAATATTGATTTGACCTAATTCCTCAATCTCTTGCTCAATCAAACTTGTGATCAGATGAAATCCACGAGCTTGAGCGGGTATCGTCATCTTTCTTTGCACCCAAATCATTACCATTTCCTATTCAGTTCTAAGGCCCGATCGGTGGTTGTTATCCGCTAAATCATAACGAATGCAGGACTATTCCCCTCGTAATTCACCCAAAACCACCCAATTATCGATTGTTTTTACGTTATCCATTAAAAAAACTGCTTTTTTTGTTGACTTACGATTCGTAAAGCTAATAATAGGACACTCCGAGAGAATAGTAGATTTTGGGTGAGCGGTTTGGTACGTGGTATCCTCTACCACTCTTAGTGCCAAATCCGAAAAAATAGAAAAGAAGATTTAATACTCCCCACTATGCTTGTCAGCATTGAAGCTGGCTTTATTCTCCAACAACTCGACAGCTATCAAACGCACTGTTTTCCATTTATTTGAACGAATCGTTGTTATTCTACGTAATATTAACGTTCGCCAAGTCAAATAGAAGCTACCCTTTGGTTGTTGTCATTTATCACTTTTTTTGAAATAAGGTATTAAGCAGATGTCAGAAGTACGAAATGTATTTGAGGCAATCCTCAAGTACGGACATGATGAAGATTTCGCTCCTATTGAAGGCGACGAATTCGAAGCAACCAACGCACCAGCTGGATCCGATGAAAAAATCGCGATCTTGCGCCGACGTGTAGAGCAGGGTACACCCCTGTGGCACCTTAATGATCGCCATGATTATAGCGGTCTAACGGGAGCCATTCGCCCACGCGAATAATTGCTGACATATTTGTCATCACAAACAAAAAAACCCCTGTTCACAAAACGTGAACAGGGGTTTTTTATTGACCTTACTTAACAGCATTACAACTCCGGCACCATATATCCGCCACATAATTGAATTTGAGCTAAGTCATCAACCCAAGCATCTACCAATGTCTTAATATTTGCATTGGCATTGAGTTGGGTCACAGCATCAAGTGTACGATCGATGCACGCAATAATCGTTTCTTCGTCACCTCTCCAATTCTGCAACATCGTTGTCACAGTCGATTGAGCGATCTCGTCTGCTGAGTATTCCACTCCCGTTCGTTGTAACAGCATCAGATGGAACACTCTCAGAATGACGTCAGCGACTTGTTGAAAACATTGACGTTGCGCCGGACTATCTTTAGGGGCACTCACGTAAGACTCAACCACCGCAGCTAGCCGCTGGGGTTGTTGAGCAAAAACCGGTAGCAAATCACACACCTCTTGCCGCAACTCCACCAATTTACCATCCACAGTAGCTAAGGCAACTTCAACACTTCCGCCCGCGAGACTTGCCAACACCCTTGCTTGGTCCTCGGTCTCGACCGCGCCACTATCGAGTAACACTTGCTTAACTTGGTCATCTGCGAGTGTTTGAAATAGAATGGTTTGGCAGCGGGAGTGAATGGTTGTCAGGATTTTTTGCGGATTACTGGCAATCAGAATCAATACGGAACCTGGCGGTGGTTCTTCTAGCGTCTTCAATAATGCATTAGCAGCTTCGTCTTGCATACAATCAGCATCGTCGATGATGGCAATTTGCCGGTTTGCTTGTGCCGGTTTCAAATTCAGCTGATAGCACAGCCCCTGATAATGAGTCGATAGATCGCCCGATTGAATATCAAAACCGGCTGCAATCGCTGTTGTATCTACTTCTGAAGGATGTTCCGTTTGCGGTTCTAGGATTTGACTGCTTTCGGAAGCGGTGGCTTTCTTCCCGCCGACCAACTGTGCCTTAATAATCGACCGTTTTCCATGAGCACGGTCCACGCCAATTAAATGCAAATCTGGATGCGTATCAGCAAGAACTTGCCGGCACGTTGGGCAATCACCACAAGGTTGCAACTGAGCAGAATCGTTCTGTTGGCAGAAAAGCGCTTGTGCGAACTTTAAAGCAAACTTACGCTTGCCAATTCCGGTAGGCCCTAAGAACAAAAAACTTGAGCCCAACCTACCCTGTTTAAGGTTGCAGCGAAAGAAATCAGCTTGTTTGTCGTGTCCGACAATTCCTTGCCAACTCATCTAAATCAAATACTCCGTGGTAAGTTCAATCGTTCTGCGGCAATCTGTTGGATTTCCGCTTGAATTTCGTTGATCGTTCGATTCGCATCAATCACCTGAATCGCGTCTGGGAAGCGTGCGGCTTCCTTCATAAACCCCTGTCGTACATGTTCCATATATTCTAATCCCTGTGACTCGATGCGGTCTAACTCGCGATTCATTCTTTGGCGAGCCGCTGTCACATCCATATCAAGTACAAACGTTAGTGCTGGCTGAATTCCTTGTGTTGCCACTGTGCCAACTTGCCGTACCAACTCGGGGTCTAATCCACCTGCATGACCTTGATATACAATGTTTGCTAATAAATACCGATCGCACACCACTAACTTTTCCTCAGCCAATGCCGGTTTAATGACCTCCTCGACCAACTGAGTACGCGCGGTCATATACAAAAACATCTCGCTGCGACGGTCGATAGCCATGTCATGTTTTTGCAACAAAATATCGCGTAATGCATCACCCAAAGCAGTGCTTCCCGGGTCTCGGCAAAAGACGTATTCACACCCGAGGCTACTCAGCCATTGTGTAAACATTTCGATCTGAGTAGATTTCCCTACCCCATCAGTGCCATCAAAACTAACAAACATATATTAGTTGATCCCCTGTAGCATACGTGCATAAACCAACACTGTTTTAACACATCTGGGGCGCCATGAGAACTATCTACGATCATTCACGCTACAGCTTAGAAACGAACAACATGCAGCACTTGCTTAAATATCAGAATCCACGGTCGGTTTTGCCGGCGTTGGTACTGCGGGGCTAAATTCCAATTCCGACGATGGTGGGGACTTTTCAGACTTTGCCTCATCTTCGCTTCCACCATCAGCCTCGGGTTCCACTGCGTCCGCTAGATCTTGCGTCGCAAGTGTTTCCAATGTTCCGTGGCTTATCACACCAGGACGAGTAAATCCATAATCCAAATATCGGCTCGCATCACGTTGGCGGGCACGATCCATCGCATCCGCATATGCTTTGCCAGGCCACGCACCTTCGGACAAGTGAATATCGTTATACTCCAGCAATGTTCCTTTACGAAAATGAACGTCAGCGATCGCTTTGGTGTAGGCACCCAATACTCGGTAATAATCTGTCTGAGCTTGAGCGTGTCGCCGTTGTGCTTGCAGAACTTGATCAAGCGTTGTCTTACCACCTTTGTAAAGAGCGACAGCTGAATCAACTTCTTTCTGTGAGATCGCCCAACGATTATAATGTAATTGAGCTTGGCGATGATTGTAGTCCAAGTTCTTCATAGCCGTAGCTAACAAGTGTGATGTATTGAGTTCCATATCATCTAGGCGAACCATATCACGTTTCAGATTAAGTTGAGCATTGCGAACAGCGGCGAGTTCTTGTCGCGCACCAAGTCGAGGTGGCCGAATATCAATTCCAACACGTAATTCTTGGTGATTGCCATCGGTTAATCCCTCCCATGCCGTTGACCCTGGAGCAACAAATTGTAAACCATTCGGTTCCGCGCTAATAAGGTCGTCGCCGTAACCCAACCAACGATATAAGGCAACTAGGTTAACCTGTGGAAGGGTGTTATGTCTGGCAAGCTTTAACTCCAATTGACGGCGTTTAATGGCCCATTTTTGCTGTCGCAATTCCACACTTCGCAATAACGCTTCTTCATGTGATTCCTGCCAATCAAACACAACCTTGGCTTGAATTGGCTCTTGGGACGGTCGAATGACGCGTCCGTCGGATGCCGTAAGTCCCATCAACCAACGCAGACTTTGCTCTGCACGCATCAAATCGTTCCAAGCTGTTTCCACTTGAGCCTGGAAGAAAAAGTACTGTTCCTGAGCCTGTGCTTCCGCTTGTGCTGTTTCAATACCACCCACGAATTTCTCATAGGCTATTTTCCATGTGACCTGTGCACTATCGCGAGCAATGCGACTAGCTTCTAGGTTACGGTAAGCTGTATACAAATCCCAATAGGTGTTCTCGACGTCCATCACCATATTGCGAACACTTGTTTCGAATATGGTAAGGCTCACATCAGTGTTGATTCTGGAAATCATAACTGGGATGCGATTAACCATCGTTCCATTACCCCGCAATAACGGTTGCGTAATTTCGCCTTCAATTGCGGTAAACCAATCTGAGGGCAATGCCCGTCCAAACCCTCGGTTGTTCGCATCGTAGATCGTTTGGTTTCTAAGCGTAAACTGAGTGCCTGTGGCGGCCCGCTTGGTCAAAGCAACATCGATGGTTCCTAAATCTTGCTTGAAATCAAACGGTGAAAATCCGAAATCGCTTGTATTCACATTCTGAGGTCGGTCCGTCTTCTGCCAAAACATGCTCGTTGTGAATTGAGCGTCAAATGCAGAAAGAGCCGCTTGTACGCCGCTTTGCGGATCCGTCTCAAAAATCGCTGGATCGTATACTGTCGCGGCTCCAGCTGTCCGGCCTGACAAACCATCGGCAAAACCAAATGGGGTCACTGAACCTAGGTTGCGAATAACTTTGCTGTTCTTGAGTGCGGTTTGCACCACTTCCTGAAGCGATAACTCCCACGGTTTATCAAAATCTGGTTTGCTCAGAGTAATAGGCGCACGCGTCTGAGCGACTTCTGTAATTGGTTGATGAGCAAGATCAGGGTATTCGATTTCCAGCTCACTACCAACGTAGTGTGCCAATTCCCCACGTTCACGCAAATAAGACGTTTGTGATGCAGTGCACCCAGTCAGAATACTAATTGCTAATAGCAGCAATAAAGTTGATCTAGATTGACGTTTGACGATCAGGGGCACAGTTTTACCTTGCAATAACAGCACAATTAAGTGGATCGATTATTTTCTACTCGATATACCAAATCAGTCGGTATATGCCCCCCGACATAGCCACCTACCTCAAAACAGGTACGAAATGTGTAATTCGTAACGGCTTTGCGTTAAATGGTAGAGCAGAAATCGTCCGTGAAATTGAGAAACTTGTACCAAAACCCCGATAGAACTTAGTTTTTGGGGATTTGATTGCGCGGGCTTTTAGAGATACATCCCGAGGAAACCATCTGCTGCATCCGATTGGGCGGCGATTTTTTCAATGCGGTCACGCGTTTCTTGCAAATCACCAGCAGCGATATAGCGATCAAACTCGACTTTCACCGCTTCTTGCACACATTTCTCAAACCAATGCACGATAGGCTGCGTTAACCAATCACAAACATCACCCTCTAATTGCACTTCTAAATCAACTTGCTGCGTTTGATCATCACTTTGGTTTGTGAGCACTGTTCCCTCGAATGAGAATTGTAGCATTCCAAGCTGAGCGTCATTGGTTAAGTGGTAAACGGCCTGCGCATCGTACAAATAATAAGTATTAAATGCACCATGCCGCTCGATAGCCGATTTCACCTGCTCACAGCGGCGCTGATACTGGGGTGAGGCGTCCAAGGGAACATCCACACGTCCGACGCTGCGTAGCGGGAGACAATCGAACGATATTTCAACCCATCTGTCCATCACACCCGCACCTGTATATCAAAAGAGAGAGTACCTGTGACCGTTAAGATACCACTAGTGATGCCTGTTTGCCACATAAGACTAACACAAAACATACTCAGCAAACTCCGAACCCTTACTCGCTCGATTTACCAAGATCATAAGACAGCATCAACCAGCCATTATTTGCGATGAGTTGCTGTAATATCAGATTTCCAGCATTTTCCCAGTCCCCGGGCAGTTTGATTCCACCTTGGCCAACAATGTCATCTTTAAACAGGGCATTGAATTTCTTACTCATCACGGTTTTCGTAGCAACTTGTAGGACCGTTAATGTCTTGCGGGCCAAAAAGTCAACGGCCACATCACCTTCACGTTGTAAATGCATGCCCGTTGCAGTTTTTTCAACATTATATGTCGCTGCAATTCGAATGGGTTCCGTAATCAGTTGTTTGCCATCACGAAACTGCTGTCCTTGAATAGCAATTACAATTTGGTTATTGCGAAATCCAACGCTAATCGGTTGTGTATTTGAGAACGTGATTGCCCAACTCTTTTTGCCTGATCCGGTTTTCAATTCATCCGGAACTTCTGCTCCAAATCGAGTCATATGTTCAACCAATTTTTCATCGGTCAACTCGACACCGCCAAGTACAACTTCGGTGAAGTTGCGCACCAACGACTCGTGTAGCCGTAACGACACATCTGTTTTCTTGTTCAGCGCTGGCGGCTCTGAGGGCGCAGCAAGCTGATAACGGCCAGTCTGTAACAGTTGCAAATTGGCAGACTCTTTGGTCGACGATGTGTTGAATTGCTCGGGAAATCCACCTCGCCGTAACAACGGGTCACGGATTTCGGTTTTGTATCGGTCGATTATATCACTCAGTAGTTCTAATACATTCGCATCCATATCCTTCGATACTAAACCCTCAGACAACTCAGAAGCTGCTGCTTCATTTTTCGACCGATCGTTAATAAACTTAGTTTTGGCAATGGACTCATAAGTCGAGGAAGGAGCATCAATAGTACCTAATTCAAGCTTGGTTGTTGCTATTGCTGTTGCCGGAGAATCCGTGAATCCATTCTTGCCAAACGATATTCTTTTTTCAGCATGAACTGTCGTTTTCCCAGTCGTATTTACAGTCACACCTGATTTTTTTGCTACATTCTTGCTCAAAATCGTTCCGTCCATCATTACATCAATCGTCGCCCGCTGACTGTTCTCAGCTAACTCAAATGAGACTTGCCCCTTCAGCCTTGCAACGCCCTTGACCGGCACTCCCTTGATGACCTGTTCAACGTCTTCTGTCTGATCCACAATTCTTTTTTCGCCGGAAGATATTAGATGTTGAGAAACATGCACGAAAATATTGGGTTGATAAAAATGGTAACGAACTGCATTACGCAGATCTGCTGCTTGTTCCGCTCGTTCGAGCCAACCAATGACTCGCCCAATTTTCCAGGCATTCTCGTTGCTGGGCGTTTCCAAATAGCTTGTCAAGCTCTCACCTAGACGAGTAACTTGGACGTCAAACATCTGCTCGCTCTTGGTGTTCTTGGTAAAGTAAATTGCATTCATATATGCTCGTAATGTCGTGCGTAGCTGAATGAACTCTGGCTGTTCAAGTCCTGCAACATCCGGACCATAGAATCCCTTTAACGACCGATCCAAGATTCCCAAACTAGGATCCGCCTTGCCCAGTTCTGCCAGTAAACCGTCCCAATGGATTTCGGAATTCCAATCAAAATCTCCACCGTTGGTTTGCAAATAGGCAGTTAGCTTTTCAACTGCTGCATCAAGTGTCTGCCGATAAGAGGTGACCTGTTGCGATGTTAACGCGACGTATTTAGGTGGATTCGATTTTAGCTGCGCCAGTATTTGCGGCAAATTCAAAGACGGCAGCGACTGATCCCAACTCTCCAACCCTTGCAGTGTTTGCTCTGCCAATAACCGATACTTTTTAGGCAGTTCTGGTACGGCACTAATATAATGATCACGAATGGCAACGATTTCTGCTTTCCGAGCGGACTTACCTCTACGTAAAACAGCGTTGAGCTGATCGTAATTTAACGCAGTCCTCAATACATCTTTAAAACGGTCTTTTTTTTGCTTATCGATTAACTGACGTGAAGTTGATTCTGTTTTCTTGATGGCATCAGTAAGATCATCCCCTGTCGCACTTTGTGGTCCGGCAAGCCCCACCAATAACAAAAACAAACCGTACGCTATTTTCTCAGATACTCTACGCGTCATTCTTATACTCCCAAAATCATCTTGTATGTTCAGATGAAAAATCGATTATCTCTTGTTCAATTCATCCTCACACATTGAAATTTCAACATGTAAGCACTCGTTGGTCATGAATTTTTTGACTTCAAAAATTCAATATCAAACCGCACAGTATTCTTTCTCAGATTACCGATTCCCGCAAGTTCAACTTAGGCAACAAATCCCCTGAACTAACTGTTTTCGGTGTTTTATTCCATAATTAACCAAATTCAACTAAAACTCGTCTTACCTTCAGATACACTTTTCAAGAATAATACGATTGCTGTTTTTCTTTACTTATTCCTCGCCTCCACCACCACATCAAAATGTGCCCGGTAACATCATTCAGCACTAAAAAAATGCCGTTGCGATTACAGTCGATTAACATCTGCTGTTGGGCCTTAGTGGCTTGTCTTGCTACGTTTTCTGGATGTTCACAGTGGCGTTTGCCAAAAATTGATCCCAGCGGTGCTCGATTATTCCAGCCGGAACAATCTACCACGATTACACATCCCTTCCGCGATACCGAACAAGTAGGAAGCTTTCCCAATCCATTCCCGCAGCCCGCTTTTCAAAAGCCTGCGCCAGCAGAATCTGAAGATAGATTCAATTCAGAGCAGGCAGCAAACCAAACAACTCGGCCAGGCAGCCTGTGGATATCGTCAAAGGTAATAGCCGCACCCGTGGGCAGCGGCGTTGTCCTTAAAGCAGGTCTACGAGGTCGAGAAGGCAAGCTACGGGTCGGCCGTAAGTTGGAATGGACGATTGCGCCAAAACCCGAGGGAAGTCAGGCAAAATTTGAAGCTGCCGGCGGTGGCAATCCCAATGGCTTTCACTGGTTATTCCCTAAATACGGTAATCAAGTGACGGACACCTACGCCCACACTATTTCATCGGAACGCGCAGAACTTGTTCACAACGACACCACAACCCTCATGGACGATGTCACGGTATCACGTGGGGAAAGTTGGATCACGATAAGTGCTGAACAAGTCGGTACCACAAAAATCCTAGTTGGAGCTTCGACCGAAACGGAATGGGACAAACAATATCAAGACATCCACGTGCATTGGATCGATGTCCAATGGAGTTTCCCGACATCGGTTTCAGTTCCCGCAGATTCACAGCCACTACTGACAACATCTGTGATACGAAAATCTGACAATACACCACTTACAGACTACATCGTACGCTATCGCATCATCGGTAACCGCCAAGCCACATTATCCACGGCCCAAAACAATGAACCGCTAGATTCCATCGACGTCCATTGTGATAACCTTGGCCATGCTGCTGTTCGCGTCACGTCGAACCAAACTCAAGCGAGTAGCGCACAAGTGCTCATGGAAATCATCCGTCCAGCAAATGCTGCACAACAAACCCCAGATATGGTAATCGGCGCATCCTCTGCGCACGTTACGTGGAACGCTGCAGCTTTGAAAATTTCAGCCACGGGACCAACGACTACGGAGATTGGTAAACCGACCCGGTTACAAGTTTCCGTCACGAACCTCGGGAATCAAGTCGCTACAAACGTAATGATGACTCAGACCTTACCGTTTGCTATCAACGTGGATTCTAGTAACCCCATTGCGAACATCATTGGCCGCCAAGCTACTTGGAATCTCGGAGACATCCCACCCCGCACACAAAAGAAAATTACGGTCGAATACCTGGCTGATGAAGTTGGTTCGATTGACCACCTACTTACTGTGACATGCCAAGAGGGTCTCGAGGCATCATCACAAACGGTAAGCAAAATAATTGAGTCTCCTTTAGAGATTCAAATAACAGGCCCTGAAACCGCCAACCTTAACGAGATCGTTGAATATCAAATACTGATGCACAATAAATCGAACCGAGTCATTGACCGAGTCCAACTCGTACAAACGCTTGGTCCCGGATTTATTCATGTCTCACGAACCAACCCGCAGGGCAACCCAACCGTACGAAAGGTCGGTTTTCAAGCGACTGATATCCAACCTGGGCAAACGATGGTTAAGAAACTGTCTCTTCGCATCACGCAATCCGGCACGCTTTGCCATCAACTGCACGCAACACTTGCCACCGGACTCATCATCAATAAGAAAACTTGTGTACTGATAACGCCTAACACCGGCACATCGGAGGATTCACCCAAAGCAGCAACCAACAGCCTTGCAGTAGCGATGAAAGGTCCGCTACAGTTCGCCAACAACTCGACCAACACCCATCGTTTCCGCATCACCAATCAATCCAACAACCCCATCACCAACATCACTATCGACGTTTTATTACCGGCGTCGTTGGAATCTCAGTTGGCAAGCGCCGGACACCGTCGTCAGGGTCAATCTATTATTTTGGATATCCCCACTCTGGCACCCGCTCAATCCCACGCACTCGTAATTCAGAGCTTAGCAACGCAAGAAAGCGCCGACGATACAATTCAACTACGAGTTATTGGGGACGGAATTGAAACGGTCAAAAAACAAATTACAATTCAAATCACAGCGGCACCGGAAACCAATCCACTTGATCTCTCACCCGCCGGTATCGAACCGGCCGAAGAAAACCCACAGCGCGACCCTACTGCTGATCTTGGAAACCTCGATCCACCTGTCAAGCCTGCTGAGGGGACAGTAGTGCCACCAGAATTGCAACTGAAATTAGCCGTTCTTAATGAGCCCATTGAAAACGGAAGCCCAAACACATTTTTTCTATATTTACAAAACACTGGTAAATCAGCCGCATCCAATATCGAAATCAAGATTTCCGCACCCTCAGGAATGGTTATTACTGCGATTACGCACTCGACCGCAACAGCACAACAACTCGGCAAGGCCATTGCCGAAGATCAACTCAGTGCTACATTACCCATTATCGAATCGCTGGAACCTAACCAAAAAGTCACTCCATATAAAATACAAATCAAAGCAGTTACGGCAGGGGTCCATAAACTCAATGTAGCCGTTTCCGCAACTGGACTCGTCGCACCTATTACGGCAAGTGACACCACTCGAATCCTCGCACCTAATTAGCTCGTACAGGAAGACGTGTTGTAACATGCCATGTTGTGTCATTCTTTATCATGAAACACCGGACGACGCGGCAGTAGACTCTCATTTTGATTTCATGCTTCAAGCCAACGATGAGCTACTCACATGGCGGTGGGATACAATCCCACAGGACAACCAAGTGTTCGTCGCCTCAAGGCTTGCCAATCACCGCATTGAATACTTGACGTTAGAAGGCCAGCTTTCTGGTAATCGAGGTACAGTCACACGCATCGATCAGGGAACTTTTGAGCCAGCCATTGAAAGCTCTCAGCAGCAGTTTTCAATTTTTATACAAACCACCAAATTTCAAGGGGAGCTTGTAGCCGAGGCGCTTTCCGAGGAACGGTGGGAATTCCGTTTTCTTCCCAATAACACTTAAAACAATCTATCGGGGCCTGTGGTTGAATTGAGTTCTCTACCGATCCAAATCTGCAGTAACTTCGACAACATCCTCGTCAATAGATAGTTCACTGACGGATAGGTTCTTTCGCTTGTTTTTAATACGGACCTGACTCGGTATCGTCACAACAGCCACCTCGCGATCGGTCCCCGGCTTCCATTGGAAATCGACGCCCTGACGAGCCATGGCCGATTCAATTTCATCAAACGCTCGCTTAATACTCACCGGTAAACTACCCGCGTGAACACTCACGATGCGAATCTCAACCGTGTTCGGATCAGCTCCTAATTCAATCTCCAGAACGATCGAAATCACCACAGTATACCGCGAACGTTCAATCGTAAAATACAACGTCTGTTGTTGTTTTCCCAACTCGATTCGTGGCTGTTTAATGCCCTCAGGTAAATCTCTGTTGGATTGAGGTCCGAATTCGGTAGCCAGCCACGCGTTGATTTGCTCTTCACTCACCTCAAAAACCAGTTTATCGCGATGCCATATATCGTCTTTAATGTTGTCAACGGTTTCGTGCAGCGCGACCAGATGCGGTTGATGCACTTTATTTTCAACAGCCAAGGCGGTTTGGTAATTCGGCGGTACCGTCTGTAGTAACCAAAGAATCAGCAAGCACACCAACAAAATCACCACGGACACGACGAGCACTATGTGCAAGATCCGTCGCCATCCTTTTTTGATACGTTTCATGACTTGCTACAAAGCCTTTTAAACCGTGAGTCCGAGCGTTGCCTACGCGTTTGCAAATTGTATCAGCGCGTATTTCTTTTTCCCACGCCGTAGGACGATCACTGTTTCGCTCGCAAGATCACTCGCTGTTAACACATAATCCAATGAATCGATTCGGCAATTGTTTACATAGCCACCGCCCTGTTCAATGGAACGCCGTGCATCACTCCGACTTGTACACAAACCCGATTCAACTAATGCATCAATCATTGTAAATTCATTGCTACCTAACCGATCTCGACTAGCGGAAAGGCTGGGCACATCCGCAAAGATATCCAACAACTGAGTGTCATCTAAATCATGGATTTCCGAGCCGAAGAATATCTCAGTAGCTTGTAGGGCCACTTCAAGGCCCTCTGCGCCATGAACATTTCGAGTCACTTGTTCTGCTAGACACTTCTGGCTCGATCGCAAATGTGGCTCAGCTTGACGAGATTCATCTAGGTTTCGAATTTCCGCCATTTCCAACTCTGTCAAAAAACGCAAACACTTGCCTGCATCATCATCGGCAATGTTTATCCAGTATTGGTAAAACTTGTACGGGCTTGTCCGTTTGGGATCGAGCCAGATTGCGCCCGATTCGGTTTTGCCCATTTTTGTACCGTCAGATCGAGTCAGCAATGGGCAGGTCATCCCCTTGAGAGCAAGTCCATGCATGCGACGACCCAGATCAATCCCAGCCGTGATATTTCCCCATTGGTCGCTGCCGCCAACTTGCAATTCACAGCCATATGCTTGGTTTAAGTGCACGAAGTCGTAAGCCTGCAGCAACATGTAACTGAACTCGGTATAGCTCAAACCGCTCTCGCCATCGAGCCGACTTTTGACAGAATCTTTGCCAAGCATCACATTGACTGGAAAGTTCTTCCCGATATCCCGCAAAAATTCCAAGAAGGTAAAAGACTGCATCCAATCCAAATTATTCGCAAGAATTGCACCACCACCAGACTCTTCAAAATCTAGAAATCGCTCCATTTGGCTCCTGATGGCCGCAGTATTGGCTAACAATTGCTCAACCGTTAACAGATTACGCTCTTGGCTTTTACCACTAGGGTCCCCAATCATCCCTGTGGCACCGCCGATCAATGCAATCGGTCGATGTCCTGCTTGTTGAAAACGACGCAACGTCATCACTTGCATCAGATGCCCGATGTGCATGCTGTCCGCCGTGGGATCAAAGCCGATATACATCGTCCGCGGTTTTTCCTGGAGCCACGGTTCAAGTTCATCGGTTGTTTGATGGATTAAGCCTCGTTCCGAGAAGTCAGCCATTCCCAGGTTCGTAGTATCGGTATCATTCATTGCAGTCACATCATTCGCATCTTCAAAACAATTGTTTATTATGTTTTGATTATGTCAAATCGCGACGTTTGTGGATACGACGCATTCTAAAAGTTCACCGGCTATTCGCAAAAAACACCGGAATTTAAACCGTTATGTGAGATAGCTATCGCCACATATCATCGAGTGGATTCGTAGGCGTATCTAACTTTGGTTTCGGCAACGCACGCATCGCCATTTCAATAAAGAGTAAATCACTCTGGGTCGTAATTTTTCGGTTAAGTGGAGAACCTGTTACGATTTGAACATCGTATCCTGCCCACTCAAGTAATTGAGCTTCATCTGTTGCATCTGCATAGTTTTCAACGTTGGTATATGCCGATTCTAAGATCTCACGCTGGCAAACTTGAGGCGTTTGAGCTTCCCATAAGCCTGCGCGTTCGACAGTTTCCTGAATCTTGCCTTCCACCACTCGCTTGACCGTAGAAACGATCGGCGTGGCTAGGATTGCCGCACCACTGCGTTGCGCCTCTATAAACAATTCGTCAATCCAAACCTCTGAGATGCAAGGACGGGCAGCATCATGTACTGCAATCAACTCAACTCCCTCTTGAACTTTTGCGAGCCCTTTTTGGACAGACCTGGCACGAGTCGCTCCTCCGATAGTTACATCCACACCTAAAATTGCAGTTTCAGCGCCAAATCGACTACTAAAATCCTCACGGTCTTCTTCAGCAATAACTAGAATCACTTGTTTTACATCACTGCGATTGATAAATCGATCTACACAATGTAACCACACTGCACGATTCTTTAGCGGTGCATACGGCTTCTTGTAATGCTCATCACGAAAGCGACTGCTCTTACCCGCAGCCACAATTATGACAGCGACATGTCCTGACTGGCCCGTCAATCCTGTGGATTCCTGTTGTTGCATCTTATTGCACCTCAATCAGTTCTTTCGTACATCGCTTGTAATATTGAATCAAATTTTCCGGCGATCTGAGAGCGTCGTAATGTCCCTTTAGGAGTCAGCATATCATTTTCCCACGTCCAAGGTGACTGTACCAATGCCACTTTTCGAATTTGCTCGTGAGGAGCGAAACCGTGTAATTGCTGTTCAACAACTTTATGGAACCATTGCTCAACGTTGGGGCTATCCACCCACACAGCAGGACCACCCGATAAGTCCAATCGATTTACGAATTGTTCCCAATTTGGATGGACCAATGCCACTAAATAATCACAACCGTGACCATACACCATCACTTGCTCTATGGCCGCATGCTCTTGTAATTCCGCTTCAAGCAACCCTGGCCAAATATTCTCACCGACAGTTGTCACGATCATCTCGTCGAGGCGTCCGGTAACAAACAAAAATCCATCATCGTCAATGCGACCTAAATCTCCGGTTTTGAACCAACCATCTTCGAAAGTGGTTGACGTTAATTCAGTATCTCGAAAATATCCTGCAAAAACATGCGGGCCCGCAATTTGAATCTCGCCTAATTCGCTGATCCGCACATCCGTCTCCGTTAGCGGTTTTCCAGCAGAACCCCTGCGTTGTGTGGTGCGGCTATTTAGAGTTGCCACCGGCGAGGTTTCTGTCAGCCCGTATCCTTCAAGCATGGTGATACCATGTTTCTCAAAAAAATCAAACGTTGCATCATCCAATGCCGCCCCGCCAGAATTTACTTGGTTTAGCCGACTACCCCACACGCTCGAGTTTCCACTGTCCGCTGAACCTACTGCCTCACGCAACCGCCGAAAGTACAACGGCACTCCATTGATGTGAGTCGGTTGGCTATGTGTTAAGTCCGCGATCGCGTTGTTCCTATCTGAGGCAAGTGTTAAGCGATGCCCACCAACAATCCACGCGTACAAGTCACATGTACGAGCAAATGCATGGAACAACGGCAAAAAACAATATTGATGATCCGATTGGTCAAACCCATATCGCTCTAAAGTCTGCTCGGCATCGAAAGCCAAATTGCCGGCACTCAACATGACACCTTTGGGTGCCCCAGTGGTACCTGAGGTATATATAATCGTAGCGATTCGATCGGAATCAGATTCAGATGGCAATTCCTCTCTTACATCTATTTGGCCCAAGTTGATGATCTCGTCCCACGATCCCAGCACGGTCCAGCGGGCATTGTCATCCCTAATGGACGGTTCGTCGAACATCGTCACAACATCAATCGCAACTGGCACAGCATCCAGACGATCAAGATCATCGACAATCAATAAACTCATGCCAGAATGTCGTATTTGTGATTGCAGTTGTTGCGAGCTTAATTGCGTGCTCAGGGGAACACTTACCGCTCGCAAGTATTGGCACGCAAGGTCTGCGACGATCCATTGCCAACAATTTTCCGCATTAATCCCCACTCGATTGCCATCACAGACTCCAAGATTTTGCAGCCCATACGCCGATTTGGATACCTGTTGCCACAGTTCCTGCCATGTGAACCACGTCCAACAATCATGCTGAAAGACTTGCAATGCTGGGCAATCGCCACGTTGTTTCACGTGGTCTAACAGTTTCTTGATTAGCAACATAAATAGAAAAAACCTAACCCGTCAATCCGATGCCCATCTATAATAACGTGCAACCCATTTAACCAGAGCATTTCTAATGGTTCATACACGCCTAAATATAAGTTACAAACCGAAGTCGATGAAGCGTTTACCCGCATACTTTTCATTGTTTGTGGTGTTCGCTGTCGTCAGCACGTTCGCATGGAAGCTCGCGCCCAATTCGTTACACGCTTATGAGAATAAAGCGGCCGTCGACAAATTGCGTCTGGTCATTGAGCATAAAAATGGATTCGAGAAACACTACACGCAATTCAAATATCACCGCGGGATGACTGTGTTACATATGATGCAACAAATGCAAAAACATCCACAGGCCACCAAATTTAAAGTCCGCGGATCCGGAGCGTCAACGTTTCTATATGAATTAGATTCCGTTGCCAATCGGGGAGCGACAAATAACTGGATCTACTATGTGAATGCCAAGCGAGCGACTGAGGGTATTGGCACAAAAACTCTCCGCGCTGGAGACATCGTCCGCTGGAAATTCGAAGCGTACGAGTAGAAACTCGTTAATTGGATTCCGCTTCGCTGGTCGCCAAAACTCTCGCCAACGCGCTCTTGCGATGAGATACCCAGTGCAACGCCACTGTATAGCTACCTAGAAATGCAAAGGCAAAAACCATGTCACCCATCAGGGTATGACGAAAGAATGGTATCGCTTGGCTAAAACACAGCATGAGTCCACTCATGCTATTTGGATACATCGACCCGCTACACCACAGGGTTAAATTCGTAACGACAAAAAACGCTATGGAACAGAGCAGGCCACTCGCTCCAATCGTTAGACAGGTTTTGACGCCTTTCTGTGGTGCCTGCAGCCGAGATTTCAACCAAGGCCCCGCTAACGCTGGCAGCATCAAGCAAGTGTATACACTCATCATGATAAAGAAATTGTAGCCGCCAAATTTGAGGTCACTGATCACCATGACCGACAGGGGCACAGCGATAGCCATTGACCGCTTGCTGAATAAACAGCCGCTCAATAAAGCCAAGGCAGCAACGGGTGAAACGTTTGGATAATCTCTTAGACACAATCGCAATACAACGCCACAGATGACCAACAAGCAAAAAAGGGACACATCACGGTAAGTCAAATTGTTAGCCATAGTTATTCTTAAAATCAATTACAGTTGTTTGTCAATTCAAAGAACACTTATGACCCTGGTAGCGCACCGGGGACAGTCGCTGGAGCATCAGCGGTTACTGTTTCTGGAGTCGTTTCAACAGGAATCACAAAGCTCTCTAGCTTGCGAATCTCCGCAGCAATTTCTTCTAACAGCTCATCTCGGTTTAATTCGTCCTCAGCGGGTTTCGACTCATCTGGCTCTGGGATACGCAAGATATCAATCAATGCCGTCATGGCGTCTCCTACGCGGTCTAAAGCTATCTGTCCAGCAGCATCTTGAACAACTGCTGCATGCATGCCGATCGGTGGTGTTGTACGTATCTGTTTTTCACCAATAGCTTCATAAACATGGAATAGCTGATAAACCAAAATCCGTCTCGTATAATCAACTTGCCTTTTTTCTTTCGGCTCTAACATCGATATAACATCGCTGGTGCCGCCCATACCGCCCAACGCTCCACCCATACCGCCCATCGCTCCGCCCATCGCTCCGCCCATTCCGCCCATGGCTCCGCCCATGCCACCCATCGCTCCACCCATGCCCATATCGCCTTCGGCATCACTTACGCCAGAAGCTTCTTGTAGTGCCGCTAATGCTTTTTCTTGATCAACACGATCGATTTCATTACGGCAGATACGAACGATCAAAGTACCTAATGCATTTGATGTTGATTCAACAGGAACTTGAGTCGAGGGACTATAGTTGAAATACTTCAAGGCTCTAGCTGCTGTCAGCCTTAACGACATCGCTACCTTGTCATCTCGCATGATGCTTAAAATCTTAGGCAGAATTTTTTGGTCATCTTGGCCAATCATCGCCAAGACATCAATCACGCGGCGTTGCAACCAGACGTGACCTGCGGCGCTACGATTGGCCGGGGGAGTAGCTTGGTTTAATAGCTTCATAGCTTCGCCGGCAATCGTGACAATATCGCTTCCAGCAATATCTTGGTTTAGTCGATTCAACCGTACATGCCGTAACACTCCAATCCAACTTGCCAGTAATATCGCATCAGTTTCCGCACCAGATTTGATCACGTTTACCATAAATGTCAGGGCAGCGGGTAATGGTACAGGAACAGTACGACCTTCATTGGTAAGAACAACTTGGCTATTGAGTTGACCGATGATCAACATTGCATTGTATTTTACAACTGGATGATAGTTTTCTTGTAGAAAGGCCGTCATTTGCGGGATTGCAATTTGGTCGACCACATGACTGTGGATACTATTGTCCGTGCAAATCATTGTTAGCTCTTTGATAAATTCTAATCGTTGCAGGTCAATATCACCCATACCGGTGGCTTGCGTCATTAAGGCAAAGTGATAATTTTGATACCAACCAGTGAGCAGTTGTTGATTGGTAATTGTATTCTGATCCGGTGTGCCTTCAGCGATTACAAAATTATCGTTCAATCCACTTCCGCCGCGCAATACGTCGTACACTTGTGCTTTCGCAAAACTCACGTTGCGGCGTATGGTGGACTGCAAGCGTTTGTCGGCCAAAACTGCTTCAGTTTTGCCATCAAAGATTGATGCTACATCAATTTTTTTGAAAGTCGGTGGCGCAGGCGCTGGCATAGGCGCTGGCTGTTGACCAGCGACGCTGATAGTAACGAGCATCACCATCGCCAAAGTTGTCAAATGTCCAACAATACCTAAACTTCTGTTCAATAAAAAACTTCGAAACAGCACGACTGTCCCCTTTATTTTATGAGCTGTTTAATTCAAATATGCTCGCATGATACAAGCATCTATTGTTTTCGCTTCTCTTATCTTTTTCGACTCAATTCGGCGTCAATCAGGACTTGAATTCTAACCTACTCGCTTTTCTTTCACATTACACTGCAAAACATCGACATATGGCAATAATCCTTATCAACTTTTCACGATAACGCCTAAATCCAACGAAAAAATCATTTTCAAACCTATTGTAACTATATCCCTTTACCACTTGTTTTTCCATATTGAAAATCGGTGAGGCGAGAAGTTGTCCAACCCTAGGACGAGTGTAAACACGGTTATATCACCTTATTTTACTGCACTCGTCGAAAAATTCCGCTCGCTGTTTAGTATCCAACATCATGACCTCATTCGCAATTGGTAGCTCAGGCCACATCGCCATCAACACATCGCAAAATCTGCCATTTGTTTTTCCGACCACGGATTGGCCCATTACGCCCATCAACGGAACGTCACCGATCCCGCAACTTGGAGACCGCGCCTTAAATACATAACCTACAATGTCCGCAGTTTGTAATTGCGACACGCGCTGCCTCGCAAATTCGCTCATTTGCTCGGTCCAGTCTTGCCGCGATTCAACCCCAATCAACCTAAGACCAGCGCTCGATTCTTCAATCTGAATAGCCTCGCGAGGAATTGACATGCCAATTTCAACCTCGGGGCAAACTGGTACCCACTCCACCTCACCACAATCATCTAACCAACTCTGAAGTTTACTTTCACCGTCGTACCGCACACGTTCGCCAAGTAAGCAAGAAGAAATTGCTATCCGAATTGAATCTGTCATAGATTTTTCTCAACTCACAATACAACATTCACTTTAAATACCTACAACAATATCAAAAATATTTTGTCGTAAGCCGTATCCTACCATACGTTTAGTCTTACGGTATCTGTGCTAGTTGAATCATCGAACCAACTGTGCCAAGATAACTAGTTCTGTCAGTATCTCCCTTGTAAACGATCCCCATGACACCTATCCGCACTGCACTCGTCACAATTATTATTTCACTGCTCTACGCTGTCATCCGCTACAACATTGCAGGGGACGTCCCTTGGAGCCAATTCCCCGTCTTCATTATCAATAAAGCAACAGCCTGTAGCGGAGTCATTCTACTCGGACTTGCCGGACTAAACGATTCTGTCGAAAAACGCCATCGAATCGGTCTGTTTGCATCCGCTTGCCTCGGCTTGCATTGCTTGTTGTCCTTGATGCTGCTGACGCCAGCCAATTTTAACGGTAAATTTTTTCAAGCTGACAATACATTTACTACCATCGGTGGATTAGCTCTGTTGTGCGGAGCATTAGGCATTCTCGGCCAAGCTGTCCTCTGGCGCCGCTCGATAAACGCACCGAATTCCGGCCCGAGTTTGATCAACGGCCTTGGCCGAATTTTATTGCTACTCGCCGCGGCACACGTCACATTGATCGGATTCCGTACGTGGACACAATGGTCACTGTGGCCTGGATATCTACCACCAATCACATTAATCATTTTCATAATCGCAATTGGCTTGGCAGTTGCCAACCACCGCAAAAAACGTCTCACGCGGTTACAAAGACACTAGGATATGCCGAGCCCCTCACAACAATACGACGCGATTGTAATCGGTGCTGGAGCCGCTGGGCTGATGACTGCTATCAGCGCTACGACAAAAAACCGAAACGTATTGTTGCTTGAAAAAAACTCAAAGCCCGGCGCTAAAATTCTCATGTCCGGAGGCACTCGCTGCAACATAACCCAAAACACCGATATCCAAGGAATCATCTCAGCCTACGGTAAACCTGGACGTTTCTTGCATTCGGCGTTAGCCGTGCTCGGCCCAGAGCAACTCATTGACTTTTTCAACGAGCGTGGAGTCCCCACAAAGTGCGAACCTTCGGGTAAAGTCTTCCCGCAATCGGACCGAGCAAAGGATGTATTACAGGCACTACTCGGTAGCCTCGATCAGACTCGAATTGATTTGAAATTAAGTCATGCCGTAACGAGTATTAATGCGGACTCTTGCGGATTTAGTATCGCTACGAACAACGGAACTTTTACCGCCCCACACGTAGTTATTACCTGCGGCGGTAAATCCTTTCCAGGATGTGGCACAACCGGTGACGGATATCCATGGTCAACGCATTTCGGCCATCGAATTGTCTCAACACGACCAGCATTAGTACCTTTGGTAACTTCTGCCGACGCGTGGCCCACTCAATTGCAAGGCATCACCTTACCCGACATTGAATTAATCGTCCGTAATTCCGATGGCAAACAACTTGGAGCACAACGAGGGTCAACTCTGTTTACCCACTTTGGCATCTCCGGACCGACAGCGATGAATCTCAGTGGCATTTTCACTGCGGTCCCCAATCCTGAAAACCTCCAATTAGAAATTAACTTCCTCCCCGAACTTTCATTGGTTCAAAAACAACAACAACTCGCAACGCTGTTTCGACAAACACCCAAGAAACAAGCGCTCACGGTTATGTGTCAACTTCTACCCCAACGAGCCTCAGAAGTGCTTCTTGATCAGTCAGACATCACGCACAGCCATAAATCGGGAGAAGTGTCCAAGCAGCAAACAATTAAAATAGCCAATTCGTTACATCAGCTACCAGTCATCATTGATGGGACACTGGGATACAAAAAAGCTGAAGTTACTGCTGGCGGCGTTGCCCTAGATGAAATCAATTCGTCAACTATGCAAAGCAAACTTCAACCCGGTCTGTTTTTCGCAGGCGAGATTCTCGATCTTGATGGACCAATCGGCGGTTATAATTTCCAAGCTGCTTTTAGCACAGGATACCTAGCGGGACTAAACATTTAGGGCTCCAAGACTCTGCGGCGACCGCGCTAACCCAATGTTGATACTGTCAGCTAACAATCTCGGGACGGTCTTGAGCTAAACCCTCTGTATTGGATAGCATAACAACAAATCCTTTGCACGAATAATCATCACACCATTACTCTTCCGAGCTACGCCGTGCCTCAGAAAAAATCCACTCTAATAATCGCTGGTTTTGCCGTAGTCCATTGTTGTTTATTTGCATGGTTTAGCAGCTATACAGCGGAAGATGCCTTCATCGTTTATCGATATAGCGAAAACCTCATTCATGGGAACGGCCTCGTTTTTAACTCGGGTGAATACGTTTCCGCACTTACCTCGCCTCTTCATGCTTTGATAGTCAGCGTGCTGTATGGCATTACCAATTCATCCCTGTGGGCCAACCGACTGTTTGTTCTTGTATTGCATTTTGCAGCGACTTGCTATGCCTTACAAGCCGTTAAAGATCTGCAAGGAAAAATTCTGTTCGGTTTGATCGTTTGGTGTTCACCATTTGTTATTTTCTGGACCGCCGGTGGATTAGAAACCATCTATCTATCAAGTTTCATCACGATTGCATTTGCTGCGGCTGTCAAATGCCTGAAACATCATTCAATCAAACACCAATGGATTTTTTCGTTCTGTCTCGGCCTCGCGTTTCTGACGCGTTATGACAGTTGTTTAGTTACGTTACCAATCTGGTTGCACGTGACATATAAACAATATCAGTATTTCCCCAAACAATTCAGACAGTCACTGGCAACACTGCTGCTGCCAGGGCTATTTATTGCCAGTAGTTGGCTCCTTTTCAGTTTTAACTATTATCACGACATCTTCCCAACCTCTGTCTACCACAAACCTCTGCAGTGGGACACGCAAAGAGCTGCAGTTAGTTACATGATTCAATTTGGTCTATTTTGTGGCATCCTACCGACGCTCGGCTGGTTTGTTGTTGACCAATTCAGACGCAACAAATCCAAATTGCTCTCTACCGCGATTAACACCACTCAAGAACACCTCGGTGTGTTGATCGGATTATCGATTTTCGGATGCTATGCCAGTGTGACCTGTTTGGCACACATGATGTTTAGCAACCGCATGCTCCTACCGTATCTACCCGCAGCTACATTACTACTCATTGACTTCTTAATGCGTATTAACCACACCGGCAATACTGTTTGGCGCGGCGGGCGATTTGGCCGCAGGAGTTGGCCAATCGTTATCGTGCTAGCAATCGCTGTTCAATCAACGCTGTTTTATTACATCGATCAAGTTTCAGTTAACCCTGGACGTTACGGTGAATACACAAATCTCTCACGAAGATCCTACATCACGTTCATGCAGACACTCGATGACCAAGCCGCTAAGATTTCCCAGCATTGGCGTGACACTGGGAAACAAGGGCAACCACAGATTCATGTCTATGCCGCGGGTATATTACCCTACAAATATCCGCAAGCCAAAATTGTCGACTGGGGATTAGTGTCCTACCGCAAAAAAGTACACGTTGATATGGTGCAAACCGGATTGCTTTATAGTTCTGATTACATCATCACACTTTCGCCCCGACATCATCGTCTACGGTATCAATTGCAGCAAGAAGCCGATGGATTGATTGTGGTCGACAAAACCACGATCAACTTTGATGGGAACTCCGAGACACTAGGCGTGTACTTCAATCCAACACCTATATCCTATCGATTACCCAACTACGTCGATGGTGAACCGCGTGATCGTATCACGCCAAAAATTAATGAATAAGACAATGCCAACCACTGATCAACACACCACCGCAGATGCCAAACCAACGCATCAATTCCGCTGGTATGTCATTTGTGGTGTCTTCGCTGCCGTGATAGCAATCGTTGGTTTCATGATGCATTTTCAGTTCTTCCACGATGATGCCTATATCACACTGCGGTATGCTCAGCATTGGTTACGAGGCGATGGGATAGCTTTTAACCCAACAGAACGTGTCGAAGGTTACACGAGCTTTTTTCATCTGGCCCTAGTCAGCGGCGTCGCTAAACTTTTCGGCGGAGCAGATAATCTACCTTTCATCACTCAGGGAGTAGGAATAATTGCCTTCGGTGGAATCTGTGCCACCATCGCATTTGTAATGAAACCATCAACCAACCAGTTGAACTACTCACCACGAGCTCTGTTATTATTACTCGTACCAACCAACCTCGCGTTGATTGCGTGGTCCCTCGGTGGACTTGAAACGACTCTCTACACGGCGCTGCTGATGCTGGTGACCTACCAATTCAGCAACACACTAGATTCCTCAAGTCTGACAACAAAGAAAATAAGTTGTCTAGGGATTCTCTTGGCAATCATCACGATGACGCGACCCGAGGCAATGCTATTTGTAGGCATCACGGGTCTATTCTTGCTGCTACCACACGGATTAAAGTCGCCGCGATGGAAACAACTATCCATACTGGTTCTTAGCTTTCTGGTAGTTTGGTTGCCCTACTTCCTCTGGCGCTGGAACTACTACGGCGACCCGTTTCCCAACACCTATTATGTCAAAATGGACATAGATTTAATGACGCGGTTGCGTAATGGATTCCATTACTTACATACTTATTCGAGAATTGCACCGTTTATATTGCCTCTTGGAATCGTGATCGGGTTACTCGCACTGATCCGGGTTCGAGACAAGGATCATTCTCAACATCGACAGGCCCATTCGCTGTTCTATATGCTTTGCGTTGCTAGTGTGGGCACACTGTACGTCTGCTATACAGGTGGCGATCATATGCCAGCCTATCGATTCTTCGTACCTTTAGTCCCAATCTACGGATGGCTGCTCGCCCAGTCATTGCCGATTGTCATGCCCTCACTCGTTAATCGTCACACGGGGATTCTATATATTTGTTGCATGGGTTTGATTTGCATGCAGTTCGTCTGGAGCAATCAAAAAATGCGTGATGCTCAACACATCGATCGTGCTGCTAGCGTTGGTCGCGACGTCGGTATATGGATCGAGCAGAACCTGCCCTCACACAGCACCATTGCCTTGAACACCGCAGGGTCAACTCCATTTTTTGCCCCACAACATCGCTTTATTGACATGCTGGGTCTCAACGATAGGCACATTGCCCATCGCCAAATTAAGGAGCAACGGACTTGGTGGCAACAATACCCTGGCCATGGCAAAGGCGATGGTCAGTATGTACTTAACCGCCAGCCAGATTACATCATTTTGGGACCTGCTCAAGGTCTACCCGCGAACCCAGAATTCGTGCATTCACAACACGTTGTCTGGTTTCTGTCCGACCAAGAATTAGCAGAAACTGACGAATTCCATAGACAGTACCAACAGAGAATAGCAGAATTCCGTGGGGCATCTGGAATGCAGCGCACGTTAGTGTATTATCAGCGGCAAGCTGCCAACAATAATCCACAGGAAAACTGATCCGCTGCAGATAGCTACTTCTGCAGGACTGCATCAAAGACTTTAAACGCAACATCGCCATTCCAGCGGTGACCACCTTGAAAATGATCCAAGTGCAGATTATCCGATACTCCCGCCGCTTTGTACACCCGCTGTAACCGCTGTTTAAACTTGGTGTCCCAGCCGTTTTTGACAACCAATGCGTCCTCGGAACCCATCTGCCATACACAGGGTCGCGGCGCAATGAGCCCTCCGATTTCACTATAGTCACCGTATTGCAACAGCCGAGGGATTATTTGTGCACCACAACTATAACGCTGGGACAATCTTTCCTGCATCAAGTTCAACGCTCCACTAACAGCAGCTACTTTGATGCGGTGGTCGACAGCCGTCACGAGCATCGTCATCCGTCCGCCGTATGATAACCCTGCACAGCCAATTAATTTTGCTTCAACTTCTGAGCGACTTTGCAAAAAACTGACTGCCCATCGCAAATCGCGTACGTTTTCAGCAATTGGAAGCTTCCCCAGAGCCAGTAAACGAACAAGTGAAACGGCACACGGGTCGGAGCTATACTTTTCAGCGTCCACTCGGTCACCAAAAGGAATCATGCATGGCACAGCCACAACATATCCGCGTCGAACAAATTGACGACCGTAGTCATAGTTTGCTTTTGCAATAGCCGCCGCAACACCCGGTAAATCATCGCGCCCAGCAACAGCATGGTGTCCATAGGGTCCGTGCCCGTGCACCGCTACAACGGCTGGCTTGGGTTTCAAGTTCCCGTTGCTTGGAATCAATAAATACAACGGCAGTGATGGGACTCCCTCTGCTGTTAGCGTGATTTGATAACGGATATGGTCATCAAATCGTTTGCCGTTTTCAACAACCGTTTGCCACTGTTTTGGAGGTTCGGTCGGACCGAGCAGTTCCTGTAAATTCGTCCCGAAACTCGACTGCCACTCTTTCACGTGGTCTTGGCTTCGCCCGGTGAACACCTGTGACAATTCTACGTTCGACAATTCACGACGAATCGTCTGCTGAATCGTCACCGGTTCCACAGCAACAACCGTTTGAACTATTTCCAGCAGGCAACAGGCCCCCAATAAAACCCATTTCCAATGATGCATGGTAAGATTCCCTTTCGCACGATTCAATATTTTTGTGTCACACGTACCGACTGGGTCAATGATTGGAACCCCATTCTTAATTCCATGATCCTCAAAAATCTGAGCCCATTATCTCGCGGTCCAGCCACCATCAACAGTCAGCATACTTCCCGTCAAGAAACTCGATGCATCGCTAGCTAAGAAAATCGCTGGGCCTTGAATCTCCTGCATCTCGCCCCACCTTGCCAAGGCAACGGCACCGACAATAAATTTGATCGTTTGCTCGTCATCCTTAATGGGAATATTCATCGGAGTCAGAAAGGGTCCTGGGCAAATCGCATTGCACGTAATGCCAAACGGAGCCAACTCTAATCCCAAAGCACGAGTCATCTGTACAACAGCGCCTTTGCTTGAAGTGTAGGGAGTACGATCTGACAAACCAACTACCCCTAACGTACTGGCTAGATTTATAATCCGCCCACTCGCTGCCTTCTTCATGTGAGGTATCACCGCTCGCGCACATAACCACACGCCATTGACATTGATGTCCATTACTTGCTTGAATTCTTCCACGGACAATTCATCAATCGGCCCGCGGATATTGATGCCGGCGTTGTTGATCAAAACATCAATTTTGCCAAATTTTTCAATGCACGTATCGACGACACCCTGTACTTGTTCTTCCGACGTCACATCCGCTTGTATACCAATTGCTTGCACGCCATAATCGCTGCTAATTTCGTCTGCGGCGGCTTCAACCTCAGCTTGATTGCGACTAACCAGTACTAAATTAGCACCAGCCGATGCTAGACCAGCGGCCATCGCTTTACCTAAGCCCTTCGACCCTCCCGTAACAATCGCCACTCGATCATGCAATTCAAACTGTTTAATACCCGGCAATACCATCACGACTCCCTACAGTTGTAAATCAGACCCAACACACTATTCAATGAATTCAGCAAAGCTAATTCACAAAAAAAGCAGCGGCACCGACAAAGGGACCACTGCGATTTTATTGACAATCGTCATTACTCAGACTTTTTTTCTTCGGCGGCCTTCTTCGCTGCTGCTGCTGCGGCTTCATCAGTCGCTTTCTTAGCTGCTGCTTCTTCAGCCGCTTTCTTGGCTGCTGCTTCTTCAGCCGCTTTCTTGGCTGCTGCTTCTTCAGCCGCTTTCTTAGCAGCCGCTTCTTCTTCCACTTTACGTTTTGCCTCAGCTGCCGCTTTGACTTTTTCCACGACAAGGTCTGGGATTATCTGTAAGTCTGGTCGTTTTTCTTTCAGTTTTGCTACGCCATCAATCGTGATCTTGGTTTCCCAAATAAAGACTTTCTTCAAGCCTTTCAATGCAGCAATGTCATCAATTGCAGCATCAGTAATTTCCGTGCCATAGATATTCAAATACACTAAGCCGGACAGCGGTGCTAGGTGTTTAACAGCCGCATCCGTTATTTTTGTTTTTTCCAAGTGCAAGCGTTGTAAGCCGCTGCAACCAGCAAGGTTTGCGACACCTATGTCATCAACAACCGTGCCACGCATATTCAAGGAGACGATAAAACCAAGGTCTTTGACTAATGCCAGTTGTTCGTTACCTATCTCTTCGATCGATAAGTGGAAGGCAACGTTAAGTCGATTGTCATTTTGAGCAACCTCTAAAACAGCCCCACCAGATTCGCGGATTTTTTCAACCGCGGCTTTATCGGCAGCACTGTACTCAACTTTCACTCCTTCTTCATCTTGTCCAGAAGCACTTGGCACAACCGCTAGCGATAAACATGCTACACCAGCAACAAACAACATTCTTGAAATAAATCGCATCCGAATAAACTCCTAACTAATCAGCACACTTGGCAACATTACCAGTTTTAATTTCAACTTCTATCGGCATTCTATCATATTGCAGGACTCAAATGGAACCATGTAACCCATTATCAAAGACTCCAGCCCTTGCGGTACTCCTTGTGCACATACTGTTGAGCATGCGCGGAATTAGTCACCTTCAATTGTTTGGAATTCCATTGAATCTCTTCGCCGGATTGAAAAGCAACTGAACCCAGCAACACCGACTCGGTCAGCCCGCCTGAATAATGGAAATTACAGGTTGTTTCGCCTCCATCACGGATTGCACCCATCCATTCCGCATGGTGCCCAATCGAGTCATCAATCCATGGCTCCGGTCGTTCAGGTTCAACTTCCTGACCTTCATGAAACACAACATGTTTACTGTAGCCCGACAGAATCATTCCCTGAGACCCGATAAACAATTGCCCCGACGACCAGGGTTCCATCAGCTCACCGGTTTTATCACGCAACGTGTTAATAATCTCAGGCCGACGTCCACTGTCATACCAAGTCATATGTACCGCTGGCTTTTTACCTCGTCGCGGATATTGATAATCCACCACACACCACTCGGGTGTCGTAACCAAATCTGGCGTGGGTCCCTTTGCTTTCACCGATATAGGGTTCTGTAGATCTAATGCCCAATGCACTAGATCCATATAGTGACAACCAAAATCACCTAAGGCACCACGACCGTAGTCCCAGAAACTACGCCACTTGAATGGGTGGATATCGGTACTGTAGGGTCGTTCAAGCGCGGGTCCGAGCCACAAATCCCAATTGACGTGGTCCGGCTTGGGTTGCGTATTGAAACTTGCGCCGCTGTACCTCGCAGCGGACCAAACATGTACACGTTTTACGGAACCAATAACCCCCGCTTGCACCAATTCCACAACACGACGATAGTTAGAACCGGCGTGGATTTGAGTTCCCATTTGAGTTACCAGGTTCTTCTCAGCTGCTAAATTTGCTAGTGTTCGTGCTTCAAACACAGTGTGAGCTAACGGTTTTTCACAATAGGTGTGCTTTCCTAAACGTAAAGCTAGTGCTGCCGCAGGGGCATGTGTATGGTCTGGTGTACCAACTAAAACACCATCGATCTTTTCCGCTTCGCTGTCAAGCATTTCTCGGAAATCGATATATTTCTTAGCGTTAGGATAAGGCTGGCAACCTTTATCTAATAGTTCAGAGTCGATATCAGCTATGGCAATGATATTTTGTGTAGCACAGCCTTTGATATTCGCACCCGCGCGACCGGTGGACCCCACCGCGGCGAGATTCAACCGCTCATTGGGCGATGTCGATTGTTGAGCGGCAGAGGTGCCAGCGAAATATCCAACTCCAGCCACGGCACCCAATACGCCAGTTGTCGTTGCCAGAAATTGCCGACGATTACTTTGTTGCTGCGACATCTTAGAATTCATCGTTTGACCCGCTTTCATAAATGCTACTTTTTCGCTCAATTGCATTGCGACTTGTAACTTTCAAATCTCATAAACAATTCCGATCAATGTTCCAGCCATCGATAACATTGTGACCTTCATTGTATGTGATTCCGACACGTGTTGCATCCATTACTTAACTGGTTAAAACTATTCCAACACTCCTGCTAATTTTCATTACGCCTTGGTAAAATACACCAACAATAAACTCAACCCATACTATTCCATCACAGAAAGCAACTTCCTGACCATGAGTGACCTGACTAACAAAACAATCATTATTACTGGCAGTACACAGGGTGTAGGTGAAGCGTGTGCAATTGACGCTGCTAAGAACGGTGCAGCGGCGATCGTCATTACAGGGCGCAATCAAGAACGCGGTAATGCTGTGTGCAGCGAAATTAAAAGCCTTGGATGCGAATCGATTTTCGTTGCCGCTGAACTCGATAATGTCGACCAATGCCGTCAGATCGTAGCTGCTTGTGACGAGCGGTTTGGTCGAGTGGACGGTTTGATCAATGCGGCAGCCGACACAAATCGTGGGACCATTGAAGAAACAACCGTCGAATTCTGGGACTACCAGATGAACGTCAATGTTCGTGCGCCCTTTGTGTTAACTCAAGAATGTGTGCGGATTATGCAGCGTGAAAAAATCGCGGGATCGATTGTCAATATTCTATCGGTTGCCGGTTATTGTGGCTTAGATATCCTTTGTTCTTACAGCACGACCAAAGGTGCCTTGCGTACACTTACTAAAAACAATGCCAACGCACTTCGCCGTCACCGTATTCGAGTTAATGGTATCAATCTTGGCTGGACCGACACTCCCAATGAACAAGTTGTGCAAAAATCTCAGGGCAGCCCAGAAGATTGGCTCGTCGCAGCTGAGAAGGCTTCACCTTTTGGCCGACTATTGAAACCAGATGATGTGGGAAAACTGACAAGCTATCTACTTAGCGACGAATCTGGAATTCTAACCGGTTCATGTATTGATTATTCGCAACGCGTGATGGGAGTCTTTCCACCAGAAGACGCCGTGCTCCTCTAATCAAACAGACCTCGGATTAGATCCTATGACCACTAGAGCTGCCACTGCCGCCGGATTCATCGATACTCATGCTCATCTTGAAAGTGAGCAGTTTGATGGTCGACAGAATCAAGTTATCCAAACTGCACTCGACGCAGGCGTGCAAAAGATTATTGCCATCGGCTGCACTTGGGGTTCAAGTCAGAAAAGCCTGTACCTCGCTAAACAACACGACAATGTTTACGCTGCCGTGGGAATCCACCCGAATTATTGCTCCACAGCAACCGACCACGATTGGGAACGCATTTTAGCAATGCTGGACCAACCGGAAGTTGTTGCTTTGGGTGAAACAGGCCTCGATCGCTACTGGGATTACGCGCCCTTTGAACTGCAGCAGAAGTATTTTGACCGACACATACGCACTTCGCAAAAGACTGGGTTACCGTTTATTGTGCATATGCGAGAGTGCGAGCAGGAAATCTTAGAAATGCTGCAAGAGGCGCGACAACGTGGGCCGTTGCGGGGCGTCATGCACTCCTTTACTGGCGATACCGTGATGGCAAGTAAATGTCTTGAACTCGGAATGTACATCTCTTTTGCCGGAATGGTTACGTTTAAGAAAAATGACGCACTACGAGAAGTAGCAGCCATGATCCCGCAGAACCGTATATTACTTGAAACGGATTGTCCGTATTTGTCACCGCACCCCTACCGCAGCAAACGGCCAAATCATCCAGCCATGATGTTGCACACCGCCCAGTGCGTCGCCGACGTCCGCGGTGTTTCACTTGAAGAAATCGGCTTGCAATCGACCCAAAACGCCTGCGATCTCTTTACACGACTCGACGGGAACAACGACAAAACCAAAAGCGTCTTGTAAGAGCAACCAATAGGCGCTCAAAGTTTATTGCGAATGCGTGGTTAGCGCGGATGCCTTAGGCAGTCGCATGCGGTTCAGGCGACAGCAGGTCTTCAAACAGCTCTAAGTGCCCCTGGGCGCTGCCTAATGCTTCTTCAGCGAGCGCTCGCTCAACTGTATGCTCATCTAATGAAGCAACGCATTTTTCAATCAACAAAATATCGTCGCCTTGTGCACGTACTAAAAGGCGCAATAGATAATCCAACGAAGTGTCATGCAGGCTCGTAAAGGTCAGCGGAAAAGCACCAGCTTGAACAACTCCACCTTGGTCTAAAATCATTTCGCCAATCGCTTTGATCGTATGGTTTTGGTCTTCTACCACGTCCATGACTGTCGCAAGCGATTCTTGCTCACCATCATCAACCCAAGGCGAAACGAATGCCATGTAGGATGCCAATGACGAACTATGGACACCCAAAAGTCGATTCAAAATATCTATGGCACTGTTCATAATGTGTTCTTCTTTACGTTAAGCGATAAACCACACGACGGCTTGTTGAGCAACATGGGCTACCGATTCCCAACATACAATTAGCAGTACGGTGGGAGCGGTAATTGCGATCACATAGGCTGTTTCAATCTTGCCGACTTCAAGGTTTCCGACAGGCTTGGCAGTGGAGGGCTCACCCATGATCATCGTTTTGATAACTGCTAGGTAATAAAACAGGCTGATCGCAGTATTGATTCCAGCCACCACTAGAATGACCAATAAATAGTTTTGGGTGGTTGAGGTATAAGCTTCGGTTATCGAAGCAAAAATCGCGAATTTCCCTAGGAAGCCTGCTAATGGTGGAAGTCCAACGAGACTAAAGAAGATCAAAGCCAAACATATAACCAAGGCCGGGCGTGTTTTGATCATACCTGAATAATCTGAAATCTCTTCGCTACCGATATAGTTTCGTAGGAATGCGATGATCGCAAACGCACCAAGATTCATGAATACGTAAACGACAATGTATTGCAACAATGCGCTTGCCGCATTCTCTGCTCCTGACGAGTCAACGCCTAACAATGCCATTAGCGGGCAAATTGCCATAATCATGTAGCCCGCATGAGCTATCGTTGAATAGGCTAACATGCGTTTTATATTTGTTTGGCCGTATGCAGCAAGGTTACCGAACGTCGTTGTAATGATCGCAAAAAATGCTACCAACAGACCGATGAAGTTGCGAACAGGTGCTAGCTGAGCGTCCTTGGCTGCCTTACGAGCAACTCGTTCATCAAGCTGCTCTGAAGGTTCAACTGATGCAAGCGACTGATCAACAACTTCGTCTTCAGCGGCATCTTCAAAAATAGCTACTGGTGTCGGCGGCTGTATATCGAGCAGTTGTACATTTGCTGTTGCGCCTTGAGATTCGGCCCTTTCAGCTATCGTTTCCAATGGTACCGAGCCCAAACCAACAGCCAAACGCAACAACAATGCTAACGCGGCGGCTTTCGAAGCAATACTGAGAAATGCATTGACTTCAGCACATGCACCGTGAAACACATCAGGTGCCCAAAAATGGAATGGAACGACTGACAATTTAAAGGCCACGCCAACTGCGATCATAATTGCACTCAAACAAAGAACCGCTTGTTCCGATGCTGACATATTCGGCAAGATTTCCGCTAACTGCAAAGCAATCGTTGGTAAATGCGCTGAACTGGTTAAACCCGATAATAGCGAAATTCCATAGAGCATGACCCCAGCGGCACCTGCGCCATAAATGGCATATTTCAAGCCCGCTTCGCTGCCACGGCGGCGACCCTTCATCAAAGCAGCCAATACATAGGAAGGCACACTGGTCATTTCAATTGCTAGGAATACAACCAAAAGATGATTTGCTGAAACCATCAGACACATTCCAAGAGTCGCACCGAAAATGAGTGAATATATATCCGCTCCGTCTTCCCGGTCAGGGATGCCGGAAATTTTGGTGAAGATCAAAAACATCACCAAGAAACCCATCAAGATCGTCCGCATCGCGACTGTTAATCCATCATGAACCAACAATCCGGTAAATAATTCGCTGCCAATTAATTCTTCGGATCCAAGCTCCCAAGGGCGACTTGAGATTAACCCAGCGACCGCTCCAACCAAAGCAACCCAAAACAGATCAATACGACGAGAAATCAGCCGCACCAATAAAAAGAGCGATATAAACAGACTCAAGCAAATCTCTGGCATGAACAGCATGAGGCTGTTCTCCGAGTCTACGGTTAAGTCTGTGATAAGAGATTGAAAATTCATAATTTGTTTTGTTAGGTTATTGTGATCTTCTGACCGTCAAATATAGGTAATCGTTTTCCGTGCTTTTACTGTTGATCGTGTACCTTCACGACTAAAGCAGGTTCATTACGAATCATCGAAGTGAGCGGTTGGACAACATCCGTCAATACAACATCTGCTGAGGATGCTGTGACAACAGGTTCTGCTGAAGGATCCGCTTCTTCCTCAGTCTCAACGCTCGCTTCATATCGGACTCGCCACTCATTTAATGATTCAACTTGGGCCTCGACAGTATTGTCCATGTAACGAATCACTAGGTTTGGAAAAACCCCAAAGAGGATTGCTAAGGACAGTAAAATCGCGCCGATGGAAAATTCTCGATTGTTGATCGGGCGTATTTCTTCCGCATGAGGGCCTTTATATTCGGGGCCAAGGTAAACACGTTGGATAGCCCACAGAATATAAGCCGCTGTGAGAATCACTACACTTGCTGACAAAATTGCCAGCACCGGACTGAATTTCCAAACGCTTAACACAACTAGCACTTCACCAATGAACCCGCAAAGTCCCGGCAGACCTAAACCGGCAAAGAACAGACCCATGGCCAGGGCAGTGTACTTTGGCATCAACCCATAGAGCCCGCCGAACTCGTCGAGGTTTCGATGATGCACGCGGTCGTAAATAATTCCAACCATAAAGAACATCCCGGCTGACGAAATACCGTGACCTATCATTTGGAACATGGCGCCATTAATACCCATTTTCCAATAATCACCATCGCCCATAATCGTCCAGACGCCAAAGCCGAGAACGACATATCCCATATGGCTAACGGAACTATAGGCAACCATCCGTTTGAAGTCTTTTTGAGCTAATGCTGCAAACGCACCGTAAATCATACTGGCTACACCTAACCCACATACCAGGTAGGCAAGTTCTAGGCCGCCAACCGGACATATCGGATAGCAGATCCGGATGATCCCGTACCCACCCATTTTCAGCAACACACCAGCTAGAATCATCGAAATCGGAGTCGGAGCTTCCACGTGCGCATCCGGTAACCATGTGTGCACCGGTATCGATGGTACTTTGACTAAGAAGCCAATGAAGAGTAACAAGAAACACCACCACTGAACTGTGGGACTAAAACAATCGGTATGTTGGCCAATTTCAGCCAATGCCAATAGGTTAAAGGTGTGAACGGGTACATGGTTTCCATCTGCCTGAATCGTTAGGACCTCAGTCATCACACTCTCATTTAAATTCAGAGAGGCAAGCGTGCCTGCATCCAATTTTGTCAGGTCACTAGCAAAATACAGTACAAGAATTGCGATTAGCATCAACACACTACCAAGCAGTGTATAGAGGAAAAACTTGATGGCTGCGTATTCTCGCCGTGGCCCACCCCAAATGCCAATCAAGAAATACATCGGCAGTAGCATGACTTCCCAAAAAACGTAAAACAGGAAGAAGTCGAGCGCCAAGAAGACACCCAGCATTCCGGTTTCTAGCAGCAGGAATAAAATACAATAAGCCTTTAAGTGCTTTTTGATCGACCAACTTGCACCGACGGCCAGTACACTTATTCCCGTCGTAAGCATAATGAGCGGAAAGCTAATACCATCAAGACCCATTGCAAAATGGATGTTGAATGCGGGAATCCAATCCACACTAAACGCCTTTTGCATGTCTGCCGTGTTCGAATGAAATCGATCGTCACCGCCCAGCAAAAACACACCTACCGTGACGGCAAACGTAAGCAAGGTGATTGCTAAAGTCGCTATTAACAATAGATTCTTGTTCTCCGCTTCATTTACACCTTCTTCGTCCTTGAGACTCGGAAAGAAGGCTAAAGCGAGGGCGCCAATTGTTGGCAAAAAGACAATGAGCGTAATACTGTTAAAAAAGTCCATAGTTTATCTCTCGTGTATCTTCGAAACTCTTCGAAGCTCTTTGTTTAATTCCCGTATGTGGTGGGAAAGTGTTTTTCAAACGAAATAAAAGGTCAATAATTTTGTAAGTAAATGTTTTGAAATGTTGAATGACTAATGTCCGGCAATGGAAACCGGGTCCCACATGAAACTGACAAGGACAAATACTGCAATCGCCGCAATGACAATGAACAGCACATATTGTCGCAAGCTCCCCGTTTGTATGCGACGTAGTGAAACGCCTGTTTGGTAAATCCAGCGAGCGATCAGGTTAACGGATCCATCAACGATAATTTGATCCGCCAAACGTTCCCAGAATATCGCGACAGCTTTGGTTGCCCGAGCACTGAAGTGGACAATGGAATCCAAAATATTCAGATCAATCCAACTGATCCATCTGCCAATCACTTTGGACGGCTTCACAAAAATCACCTCGTACAATTCATCAAACCACCATTTGTTGAGCAGGAAGTTATGAATCCACTTGAATTTAGCTGCCATCTCGGAAGCCACCAGTCCTCTTGATCCTGGCAAAACGTACATGAACGCCGCTAGCAAAATACCAATGATCCCAGTCACTGTTGCTAACAATGTTACGGGCGTCTTAATGGAATCCATGTGGCTTAAGTGTTCATCAGGTACAACGATCGCCGCCACCGAACCGTCTAACGTTGTGCCGCTAATAGTCGCTGGGCGTGAGGCTTCCAGTAACGTGCTCAAGTCCAATCCCTTTTGCAATGGATTTGGCCAGGCAACCGCAATGGCGAACACAGCCAAGATTACCAATGGATATACCATGTTGGGGTATTCGTGAGCGTGGGAGTACCGTTCTTCATTACGTGGCTTACCGGCAAACGTCATAAACCACATGCGGAACATGTAAAATGCCGTAATTGCCGCACTCGCAGTCGCGACCCAGAAGAATATACCGCCGAAGGCAAAGCCATTTTGTTGTCCCCAACTAAAGGCTTGCTCCAGAATCGAGTCTTTCGAGTAATAGCCACTGGTGCCAATTACAAACGGAATCCCCGCACCTGCAATTGCTAAGCAGGCAACAAACATCGTGTAAGCGGTTACAGGTATTTTTTTACGGAGACCACCCATTTCACGCATATCATTAGTGTGCACAGCATGAATTACCGAACCGGAACCCATGAAAAGTAAACTCTTGAAAAACGCGTGAGTGAATAAGTGTAATAGTCCGGCAACCCAACCGCCTGCGCCTAAGGCCATGATCATGTAGCCGAGCTGGGAAATCGTTGAGTAAGCGAGTACTTTTTTGATGTCGTTCGCTGTAATGGCTATCGTGGCTCCGATAAACAAAGTGATCGTTCCAATAATGGCGATGACCAACAAGGTCTCGGGGACAAACATCGGATAGAACCGGCCAACCAAAAACACACCAGCCGCAACCATCGTCGCGGAATGGACCAAAGCGGAAACGGGAGTAGGGCCTTCCATCGCATCCGGCAGCCAAACATGCAAGGGGAACTGGGCACTCTTGCCAATGCAGCCACAGAAGATGCCTAGACCACCGATAATCATCAGCCAATAGCCCAGCGGAGATTCTCCGTTTTCAACTCGCTCGTGTTGCAAATCAGCAATCGCTTGCTCCGCACTGACTCCGTGTTCGATTTTGTGATCTTGGATTTCTTGTTCGTAAAATGCGTTAACAAATTTCGCTGGCACAACCGCAGGTACGCTAGAGCTATCAACACCTTCGTGAGCTTCAAGATGGTGGACTGTGGCAGCCTCCATTTGACTGAACAAGCCGGTTTCGCCACCGTCATCACCGTAGTTAAATGTTCCGAAGCCAGTCCAGAAGATCATCAGCCCGATGATCATGCCAAAGTCACCGACGCGGTTAACAATAAAAGCTTTGTTTGCTGCGGTCGAAGCACTTTTACGTTCAACATAAAAACCAATCAGAAAATAAGAACAAATCCCAACTAATTCCCAGAACACAAAAGTCATTGCTACGTTTCCAGCAAGAACCAATCCCAGCATGCTGAAACAAAACAACGATAATGCTTGGAAGAATCGAGGGTATCGCCCTGTGCGGTGGCAATGGTTGCCATCTTCCATATTGACTTCGTGGTCAACGAACATAAAGTCGTCTTCTAGATCATCAGCATCGGCGGCATGTTCATCATGTTCATCATGTTCGGCATGTTCATCGCCATGTTCATCATGCGAGTCGTGGTCATCGTGACCACCTGCACCAAACCGGTAGAAGAAAGCCAGGAAACGGTTTTTCGTGCAATCAACGGCAGGGCCACGCTTGGAAATTGGTAGTTCATCATCCATATACTTGTAAGCGTAAAGATGAATCAGCGATGCAATTAACGTGACCATACAGAACATGGCTAACGTCAACGAATCGATGTAGTATCCGATGGTCAGAGCCAGCGAGCCGAATTTGCCGAGCGTATAATAAACTCCAGAAATCGCTTCGAACTGTGGGCCCTGATGCGAGCCGCCGGCGTGTTGAGCATGCGAGTCTTCTGTTTCACCCGTTCCATGCGATGCTTCTGAATCTTCATGAACAACAAATAGTTCGTTATTGTTACTTACCGTCGTATTTAATGCTGTGGAATCATGATCATGGTCGGATTCATCGCCTTGATGCTCGTTGTGTTCCGCTTCGCCATGTTCTACGTGATCTTCATGATGGCCGGCGTTGAGGTGCTTTAAATGTTCCTGATTGGAATTCTTCAATTCCGCCAAAACCTGAATGTTTGACTTTCCACTAGGATTATCGCCCTGCAACCAAACACCAAGTGAAATAAATGACAGCACTGCCGAGGTGACGATTGCACTCATGGAAATACTGGCAGCCACACGACTGAGGTTTTTTTTGCGTAACGCATGACCAGCTAGGAGGTTTACAAAGAACGCTCCAAGCGGAAGCAAAACCGCTACACCCAATAGTATTGAAATTGTATTTTCCATCAGCCTTTTAACTCGTTCGCACGGTCGATATCAATCGTGCTGTGGTTGTTATAAAAATTCAATGCGATTGCCAGTGCCACAGCGGCTTCCGCCGCTGCCAAAACGATGACAAACAAAGCGATCAATTGGCCATCGAGCCCCAGTGTGTCACCTTCGCTGCGTAACAGTCGACTTCCAAAAGCGATGAAATTGATATTGGCTCCGTTAAGCACCAACTCAACTCCCATCAAAACGCCCAATAAATTCCTTTTAGTCGCCATGCATACGGCGCCGATGACAAAGAGGATTGCCCCGACTGCTAAGTACCATGAAACACTAACTGTTGCGAATAGTAACATCTATATAATTCCAATCATCTTAAGCTGCTAAAAGCCTAATCCTCGTCTGTAGTATCTGAGTCGTCCGTGTTGTTATCATTTGTATCAAGTGGATTTTTTGCCTGTTTATCTTTACGCAGGACAACGTATTTTTCTTCTTCAAGAACTTCGTCTTCGTCTTCCATTTTAAAAACTGACAGCCGAGCGCGACTACTACGCAAACCGGTTGCGTGTGACAGCCTTTTTGTACGAGCCATATAAGCTGCCCCGATGAGCACGACGAGCAAGTGAACCGAGATAATAATAAACGGCATCAAATACCCTGATTTACCTTGGTTTAATTGATCGTTGGGATCATCCAATTTATCAACGCGTACACCGGTGAGTGCCAGACCCAGAGGAGTAGCCGCTTTGGTGTCTACGATATGTGCGTCTGTCGGATCTTGGGGCGTCCGCCAGTCATCTGAACCAAATGCCGCAAACAACAATACCATTAACAAGGACCCACCCACGACGGTCGCTAAAATCCAATCGTGTGTGTGAGTCTTCATGTTTACGAAATCTTTTTGAGCGGTTAACATCACGCCAAAAATCAACAGCACCATGGTGCCACCCACATAAATCATCAGCTGCATGGCACCAACAAATTCAGCACCCGCCAAAAAGAACAACCCTGCGGTGGATCCTAGTGACAGCACCAAATAAAACGCCATGCGAACGATATTTTGTGAAATTAAAACACCGCAGCCAAAACCGACTGCTGAACCGGCAAAAATGATGAAGAAAAATTGGTGCCAATAGGCCCAAGCGACAGCTATTAAATCCATTACTGCTTCCCTCCATTAATTTCCAAATCGCTTTGTGAAACTGCAACCGTCGTAACGATCGCCTCGGCGGGAATAGCCTGGTGGGCATGTGTATCATTTTCTGCAGGTTTCGTCTGCCGCTGGGTCTCCAAGTATTCTTGTGACCATTTCTCATGATATTCATACCGTGACTTGTGATCGAGATTATTCAGTGTGGGCAAATCTAAGACTTCCCAACCCACCGCGCCGATAAAACAGAAAGCGGCAATCGGTACACAATATTTCAAACACATAGACATCACTTGGTCAATTCGCAGACGTGGGAACGTCCAGCGAATCCAAATCATGACGGTAACACCAATAACGCCCTTTAAGATAAAGTTGACGACACCAATAACGCCAACCGTGATCGCACCTAGCGAAGGTAAATTTAAGCCAATACTTCCGTCCACGCCGCCCAATAGATTCGCTAACCAGTCGCCAACTGGGATCGGACCGTTGGATCCGCCAAAGAACAGAATGACCGCTAATCCACTCACTAGGAACATCGAACCATATTCTGCCATAAAGAACAAACTCCAACGCAAACCTGAGTATTCGGTATGGAATCCAGCAACAAGTTCGCTTTCCGCTTCTGCCAGGTCAAACGGTGCTCGATTCACACTAGCAGTGGCACACGTGAAATATACAATCGCAATCACAAAGGTAAAAGGGTCGTTAAACACCAGCCAATTTGTAATGTATCCTTCTTGCATGTTTCCAATCGTCGTCAAGTTCATCGTGCCACAAAGGAAAACGGGCACGACCACACACATCCCCAAGGGAACTTCATAGGAAACAACTTGAGCTGCTTCTCGCATCGCCCCAAACAGTGACCATTTGGACCCCGAACCATACCCGGCAAGAATTACGCCGAAGACTTCTAGGCCTAACACGGCTAATACAAAAAAGACCGCTGTATTAATATGATTTGCAACAACTCCGTCGGCAAACGGTAGTGCGATAAAAGCTGCAAAACTGGCGGCGAAAGCTACATAGGGGGCGATCTTAAACAAAAAGCGATCCGCGACATCCGGCGTAAAGTCTTCTTTGGCTATCAACTTGATGCCATCTGCCAACGTCTGTAACCAACCGAACTTACCACCAACTCGAGTTGGCCCTAAGCGGTCTTGGATACGGCCAGCCACTTTTCGTTCCAGCCAAATAAACCCCATCGCTCCAACAGCGACGACATGTATAACGAGGATACAAGCGATCAGCGCAGCGATGACATAGCCGAGCCACGACCACGAACCATCACCGAAAATGTATTCATTAAAGAACTCTGCCATGTCGGCCTTTGTTCCTCTTGCTATTAAAACTACTTATTATTGAATCAACTACCTGTCAATTTCACCCATGACAACGTCTAAACTTCCAACAACTGCTGGCACATCGGCCAGCAACACGCCTCGGCAAAGTGGAGCAGTTACATAAAGGTTGCTAAAGCAACTACTACGCGCTCGTACTCGCCAAGGATTCGACTGACCATCGCTGACCACATAAAAACCCATCTGCCCACGCGGGGCTTCCGTTTCCAGATAAGCTTCACCGATCGGCAATTTCTGAGTTAACTTTATTGGTTCACCATGTGAACCGGAGCAAGCGTCATATTTCTCAATAGACTGTTCGATCAATCGGACTGACTGCACAACTTCCAGCATGCGGACATAGAATCGATGCCAACAATCGCCCAAGACTGCATCCCGTGGCACACCTGGATACTCTAATCCGTCCTTGTAAACTTCTTGGTGTGATTCCGGGTAATTGCCTGTATCGGAATCTGCACAAATCACATCGAATTCATATCCATCGTAGAGTTCGGTATACCGTTCTTCACCGTGGAATCGCAAATCGTGATACACGCCACTGCCTCGTAGCACAGGACCGGTGCAACCATAGTCGATGGCCATCCGCGGTGACAAAACACCAATGCCCGTTGTTCGAGCGATGAAAATAGCGTTCGTGGTTAAGAGCGTGTGAAATTCAGGGATGACTTTCTTGAACTGATTGATAAACTCACTACATGCTGCGGTCCAACCAGTTGGCAAATCAGCAGTCGCTCCGCCCGGTGCGATGTAACTGTAGGTCAAACGAGCGCCACATGCCTTTTCAAACAAGTCCAGAATTTTTTCTCGTTCTCGGAAAGCGTAAAGAAACGGGCTAAATGCGCCCAAGTCCAATCCGTAAGTTCCCATCGCAACCAAGTGACTGGCAACACGATTCATCTCACAAATCAATACTCGCAGGTGCCGACCCTTTTCCGGAACGTCGTAGTCAAGCAATTTCTCAATCGTCAAAGCCCAACCCAGATTCATATTCATCGCAGCGAGGTAATCCATGCGATCCGTATAGGGCACGAATTGTCGTGCGGTCAAGTTTTCACCAATTTTTTCAGCACAGCGATGTAGATAGCCAATATGCGGTTCAAGATCGGATACGATTTCACCGTCGGTGCGCAATGCCAATCGCAACACACCGTGGGTACTCGGATGTTGTGGTCCCATATTAATGAGCATTTCGTCCGTACGGACATCAAACTCAATTACTCGTGGATCATCAATATTTGTTACTGACATGTTTCTTCGTTTTTTCTCTTAACGATAATGGCTCTCGATTTAACGGACGGGATTTTCACCAACCCCAAATCCCTAACGGCCTCGCATCCCGTGGTACTCCAAAGGCATTTCGTAATCTTTACGCAGCGGATAGCCTTCCCAGTCGTCCGGGCACAAAATCCGCTTTAACTCCGGATGCCCAATAAAATTCACTCCCGACAAATCATAAACTTCTCGCTCATGCCAGATGGCTGTTGTCCAAACACCTGCCACCGAGGGAATCTCGGGCAACTGCTGGGCGGCTTCATCTTTCCAGCGAGGAATTTTAACTTTGATAACAAGCGTTAACTTGGTTGCGATACTACTTAAGTGGTAAACCAACTCAAGATGTGGAGCCCAATCGACTTTTTCCGCCTTCTTGGCATCCGTGTGCAAGTAGTCGATCGCTGTAATGCAGTTACACATATCGAAATGATAATCTTTAACATCACGTAAAAATTCACAAACGCCAATCAACGCTGAAGCGGTAACTTCGACCCATGCATCAATGGCATCGAGTTCCACGGCGACGATTCCGTCTCCAAACTTGTCTTTCAGTTGTGCTACTAATGCTATTTCGCTCATCGTTTTACCTTATGAAGTCTCCTCGGATTCCAATTGTGGAGCACGAGTCCTTTTCCGTTCGTCGATTGCAGCTTTCACCCAATCTAAATCACCCCGCCGCCAGACATAGGCAAAGCCCAACATTAAGACGGCGAAAAAGATACCAATATCAACTAATGTAATCCAAGCGAGAGTTTTGCTCGCGGTGGCGATCGCTTCGTTACTCGCCACCACATTAGAAAGATCACGAACGCCCAATTCAGTGAAAAGGCTCTTCGCGTTGTCTGTCAATTGACCCGCATGAACTGCTTGGTTAGACGCTGCCATTTCCGCTAAATGTTCTGACTTACCAAACACCGTTGCCCACGGAAAGAAGAAAGCCACTTCCACATCAAAGATAATGAAGAGTAAAGCGACAATATAGAACCGCAGGTCAAACTGAATATAGCTCGAACCAATAGCTGGCTCGCCGCACTCATAGATCTCACCCTTTTCCGGGTGCGGGTTTGAGGGACGCACGAAAAATCCAACCAATAGATTGACAAATACAAATGCCAACCCAAAACCGACGAACAATGCTAGATAACCAACAATGTTAACGGCTGACTGAATTCCTTCTGTTGCAAATAATAACATTCGTGTCATAACCCTTTTGGGCTGCAATAAAATCTAATGATGGTGCTAACTAGGTGTATCCGCGACCGGAGTTTCTGCAACGTCTGTCAAACTCTGACGACCCGAGAACCCAGTGTTCAATTCGTGCCAGTGTTCGACACGATCCTCGCCCAACTTCCAGCACAGATAAACCATTCGGTCATCTCGCTGAGATGGAAAATCAACCAAATCGATCGCTCCACTCGGTCCTGTCTTAGGTTCTGCTCCTAAGGCACGCAGCTCATCAATCAAATCGTTTAATCTATCTTTTTGGCGTGCTAACTCGCTCTGTTCGTGTATCAACTCTTCGGAATACAAACCGTCTTCTGCTGATAATTCACGACCAGCGCTGACCGAATCAAAATGACGTTGCCGCTGAAAAACACGCGAGCTCAGCTCAGCCAAGTCTGAGGTGATGGCGCGGACCAACGGTAGCGACGCATTCGCTTCTTCGATTGTGAACAATTTCATGGTTTGGTTAACCGTCATAATTTTGGTTATCTACTGTCCTTCTTCATTGGGACCGCTATGAACGGGAGTAACAATTACTTTAGATTGAGCGATGGCTGCTGGATTCAATGTCGCTCGTCCCCAACTGATATCTACCGGCAATCTTGAATAATCAACGATACATCCATCGCGACTATAGCAACTCAAGTCATGGGAGGCACCCATGAAAATACAATCCACCGGACAGGGATCCACACATAATGCACAAAACATGCACTTGGAGTAATCAATCGAAAACCCGGTGACCTTGAATCCCTTACCGACACTTACTTTTTCTTTTCCAATGTAGATACAATCAACTGGACAGGCCTTGGCGCAACCGTCGCAGGCAATGCAGGTGGTAAGATCAAAACGATGAAATCCACGGTACCGTTCAGCAACCGGTACAGGTTTTTCGGGATATTCAAACTCTTCGGTAAACGTTCGTCGCTCCGGATCGTAAGTTTTAATCCAATATGTGAGCGTAATCTTCATCCCCTGCAGGGTCGTTTTCAAAACGCGCGCAATATTTCCAAACCAATTTTTGAATGATCGAGCCGAAGTTAATTCTTGCTGATGAACTACCATCGCTATTGTGAATCCTTGTTGTAGATTGCAACCCTACATGCGCAACCAAACTGACTGCAAAAAACACCCTATAAGACTGCAAGAATAACTATAGATCCGGCTCAAGAACACCCCCATCAAAGCGAAATTCTGCGAAAGACATCCTGTTTTTGTTTGTCATGATACTGCCACATTGGCGCCAGAATGGCACTAGCCAAAAATCAATACATTTTTAGCCGATACACAATTATCCGTTACGTTGCTTTATGGCCAAAAGTGTCCAACAACAAGGGCTAATTACTGCTACTTAGACTTCAATTTGAAACGTTTAGGCCGGTTATACCACTGAAAAAGCATAAAAAGACATCTTTCCGCGTATGAAAGCCAAGCATTTATTGACTGTGGCGATACACATCGTAGAGTGAACATACGTACGGAAGTACTTTTGCGCTTCAATCCCGTGTTTTTAAAGGGCTCTTGAAACGTTTAACACCACTGTTCATTGTAAAATAACAATGGTGAACGTTCTGCTGGCGGAACCAGTCACGAGCGACGCAGATTGTCCAACCCACGGATCTGCGAATTTAACCAAAGGAATGAACCATGTTAGTTTTGTCACGAAAAAAAAACGAAAGCATTGTTATCAACAATGACATTACAATCGTTGTTGTTGATATTCGTGGCGACAAGGTACGTTTAGGCGTCGAAGCGCCTAAAGAAATCCCTGTCCACCGACGCGAAGTCTACGACGCGATTCAAAATAACGAACAATCGGCAGAACAAGGCACTCAGCCTTCAAACGACTAAAACGCGCGTTTGCCCACCCACCGAGTCTGTCGGTTTAGGATTAGACCCAATTCTCACATGCGTGTTCATGCCTGTTCATGCCTGTGAATTCATGGTCCACGTGCACCCCACTGCGTTGACGCAGGCGTTCAGGTCTCTGATAGAAATATCTGCTAGTTTTTATTGGCACAAAGGTGCTTTCCAAAAAATAAAGTATCAACTGGGCAAACCCTACTTGACGATAGAGGTAATCAATTATCTTATATTAGGCATTGGTGTGGTCCCCTTCGTCTAGTGGCCTAGGACTCCGGCTTTTCACGCCGGCAACAGGGGTTCGAGTCCCCTAGGGGTCATTAAGCCACAGGTGCAATCCACCTGTGGCTTTTTGCTGCGCTAACCTACAAACTCAGGCTCGATCAACTCTGGAATAACGCCGCACTCAAACCCACGCTTGAGCAGCAATCTCACAGCCTCACGGCCTTTTTCTCCGAAGTCCACGGTCCAATCGTTGACATACATGCCAACGAACTCATCGGCCATAGAGCGATCTAAGCCGCGACCGTAGCCTAAAGCGTAATCCAGGGCGGGACCTCGATTTTCAAGGCCATGCACAATGGATTCCTTGAGCAGCGCAGTTACTTCAAGTATCGTTTCTTCGCCCATGTCCTTGCGGATTCCATTGCAACCTAAAGGCAATGGCAATCCCGTTTCTTCATCCCACCAAACACCCAAATCAACGACTAACTTCAAGTCTTGGCTAGCGTAAGTTAACTGACCTTCATGGATGATAAGCCCAGCGTGAACTTCTTCACCGTCAATGCTACCTGCTTCAACGACATTTAAAATTTCATCGAACGGAACTTCGACATATTTAAAATCAACACCCATGCACATTCGCAGAGCGAGATAGGCTGTCGTCAAGGTTCCAGGAATCGCGATCGTGGCATCGTTCAAGTCAGCTAAACTGACTTCCTCTCGAGCAACCACCATCGGGCCGTACTTGTCGCCCATACTTGCTCCGCAGGCACAAATGGCATACTTGTCAGCCAAATGAGCATAGGCGTGTAAACTCAAAGCGGTAAGCTCCAAGTCGGCCTCGAATGCTCGGCGATTTAGAGTTTCAATGTCTACAAGCTCATGGCTAAATTGATATTTTCCGGTATCAATAGCGTCACGGGCTAACGCATAAAACATAAATGCATCATCAGGGTCAGGACTGTGCCCTACGCGAATTTGAGTCTTTTCTATTTCGTTCAACCTTGCACCTCGTTATCTGAATATCGTCGTTTTATCGGTTTTAACTACGGTTACTAAAGTTAACCGCAAGCTGTTTGATTCATTCACTGCGTCTATTAATATACCGATAGCCGTCGAGGTTGTGCAGTCAACCAAGCACGAAAAAATCCGAACACCTCAATTGAACAGTTTTTTCAATTCGGCAATGATATCCGCGACACTGGGACGATCACCAAAGTAACTTCCGCGTCGGGCATATTGCAATGTCCCCTGCTTATCAATAATAAACGTGGCGGGACGATTGCTGATTTCAGTATGAATACGCATCTGAAACGCAACTCCATACATCGCACTCACAGTTTGAGTGGGATCCAATAGCAAGGGATACTGCAGGTCTGCACCGGCATAGCCTGCGTCCCTGTAGAGGGATTTAGCCGCGAAGGACTCATGCGGGTCGATAGCAATAACGGCCGCTCCGCTGCCCATTATGTTTTTCAATTGATCACGCAACTGCGCGAGTTGACCGTGGCACACCGGTCACGTATCGCCATAGATAAACACGAGTACCACAGCCTGTTTTCCCCGAAAGGAATTTAGCGATATCTGCTGCCCCGTTAAACTCTGCAATTTGAAGTCCGGCGCGGGTTTACCAATAGTCGCGGATGCAAGTCTCGCGGGGTCCCATGCTCGTAGCTTCTGCACCATGGCTTGAGAAACCGCTTGACTTCCACGTTCTAACGCATATCGCAAATGCCAACGCGCGTCTCGATTCTTCTCCTGCTCGTGAAGTTGCTTCAATAGTTGAGCGGATTTCATATTGCCCTGCATGCCCAGTGCATCGGCAGCATACAATCGAACAGCGGCATTTGAGTCGTTCTTGGCAGCGTCTGCGATTGCCTGATAGGGTACCTGCGGAGCCAAATAACTTAAGGCCTGGGCCGCCAATATCCTTTGCGATACATTTTCACCTTTCAGCGCCTTTACCAATACTGGTACCGCTGCAGCGTCAGACTGGACTAACGATTGCAGGGCCAACATCCTCGCTTGCCAACCACGATCGTCGGCCGGACGCATAGAGTTACGAGCTGCAGTCCAAGTCGTATCGTCCCACTGTTGAGAAAACCAAAGCAGCGTTTCTGCGGGAGACTTGGGTACAACCAACGGTTTTGAAGCGGTTTTTGAGGAATCTGTATCCTGAGCACTGATTTGAATAATGCCCGTGGAGAGACAAAGAATTAACACAATAACCCGAAAACTCCACAGCACACGACTATTGGCACTGCACATAGTAATTCACCCCAAATACTTATTATCTCTCTTATCGATACCAAATTAATTATACCATTGTTGATTCCCTGCTGTGCTGCGAGCACTGTTTACCTAATTGGAAACCAGAATGCAAATGACCGTTCAGGCATCCATAATCAAGTCTGGACGGTCGGGGAATTGGATTGTTGCACACATTCGGAACAATCCGAATGCTCAGTAATTCTCGTACTGCCAATACAAGTGCAGGAAACGGAAGCGGAATAGTCTATTTCAATTGTTCGGCGTCGGATTCATTCATCTGGTAACCACGCATCTCCCGATAGCCTATGGTATCCCACCTATAGAAGAAAATTAAACAGTAGAAAAGTAGACGACTTATCATCTACTGGATGGATCTAAGTTAAAGACAAATCGACGACGAATTATTATTCATTATATTGATTTGCTGCAAAACTACTCGGAGAACCTCATCATGCTAGTACTTTCAAGAAACACCGATGAAAGCATCGTCATTGGTAACGACATTACGATCACTGTCGTGGCGATACGGGGAGATAAAGTCCGTCTAGGTATCGACGCTCCTAAGGAAATTTCTGTTCACCGATTAGAAGTATACCAAGCGATTGCAAAACAACAGAATTCGGAATCTGCAACGAGCACCTCTTAAGCCCCTCGCGCCTGTGCGATCATTTCCTCGGCTCCAAGCCCGATGAGTTCTTCGGCAACACTTTGCCCTAAACTGGCCGCTTGCGATAACTGGCTGTCGAGTTCTTCTGTCGAAATTTCGCAGCGCTGTTCAACATCACACCGCTGGGTCCCGTCAGCGTTGAGTACAACAGCAGTAAGCACTAACACGTTATTATCGAATCGCCCCCAGGCTGCGACCGGTGCCAAGCAACCAGCCCGTAATGCTTGCAACATCGTACGCTCAGCTGTGACTGCTATAAACGAACGATCGTCGCACAACAAATCAAGAACACTGCGGACATGTGAATCCTCACGTCGGCATTCGATTCCAAGTGCACCTTGGCCGACCGCCGGAATCATAATTTCAGTGGGAATGACATGCGATATTCGATCAAACAGCTCCAAGCGTTTCAAGCCAGCCTCTGCGAGGACAATTGCATCATACTGGCCTTCGTCCAATTTTTTCAAACGCGTATCAACGTTTCCGCGAATGTCTCGCACAGTAATGTCAGGACGTTGACTTAAAATCTGTGCTGCCCGCCGCATGCTACCCGTGCCGATGCAAGCGTTAGGTGGCAAATCATTTAAACTGCATTCAGAGGATGACACCAACACATCGCCAATGGTTTCCCGCAGAGGTACGCAAGCTAGACAAAGCCCTGCGACGTCATCGGTGGGCAAATCTTTGAGACTATGTACAGCAAAATCAATTTCATTTGCCATCAACGAACGTTGAATTTCTTTAGTAAATACGCCTTGTGACCCAATCGCGCCGATCGGGCCATCCAGCACGTCTCCCGAGGTGGAAATCTGAATGATCTCTATTTCGTAGCCATGTGCACGCAATTGTGTAGCAACCCAATTGGACTGCCAAGTTGCCAATTGACTACTGCGTGTGCCTAGTCGCAATGATTTAGAAACTGCCTGCTCATCATTCATCGTGGTCACTTTCCGCAACGTCGGCATCCGCCTGATCCGCCTGATCCGCCTGATCCGCCTGATCCGCCTGATCCGCCTGATCCGCCGCTTCATCCTGGTCCGCCACTTCGTCCTGATCAGTTTGTTCGATATGTCCTTCGACAACCTGTTTCACAATTACGGATTCCTCGACAGTTGCATTACCCTCACCAACGACCTGTGAGCGCGGAACAACAACCCCACAACTCACAACAAACTGAATCGCTTGGTCCATCGTTATGTTGAGACTAACCGTTTGACTAACGGGCACCGAAATCGTAAAGCCGGTAGCTGGCATCGGCGATGTTGGCATCAAGACACTCACAAATGGCTCGCCATGTTCTTCGTGTAGCGTGCGCATCGTGGTACCCGTCACAAAACCAATCGACCATATTCCTTGCGATGGATACTGCACGGCAACCACCTGGTTAAACTCCATTTCCTGTTCCCGATCGCCCACAATAAAATCTGTCACTTGTTTGACGCTCGAATACACATTTCGAATTAAGGGAATGCGGTTAATAATCTTTTCAAACAAATTGAACATTCCACGACCGACTCGAGCAGCGAGTACTTCACCGATAAAGTAGAGTGAAATTGTAAACAAGATTATAAAAATGATGATGACGGCCCACGGTTGCAAATAAATCAACCGCACATACCGATGGTAGATTTCATATGCCGACGCGTGTTCGAATTCCACCTTAAGCATTAAATCAGCGTCGCCCGGATTGGCTTCAACCGCATCATAGATATGTTGCGGAATGTATTGGCTACCAACTTTCTTATCGGCCGTCTCGGTTTTTGTATCGCTTATGTCGGCAATAGCAGTGACCACCAATGTACGAGCGGCCCAGTCCACCGGATCAAGGACGTAAGATTCGACGAGCGACCAAGCCCAAAAGAATAGAGCAATGGTCAAAAGTGGTGGTAGCACAACACCTAATCCACGCAATATCGATTGTCGAAATGGACGCTGAGGTTCCACGAACTTGTCACTTTCTAGAAGATACTAATTATCGCAATTAGATGATGTGAATAAATGTAATCCGCTTTGGGCTTCATGTCCATTGTCTCTTAGCCCACGAAGTTTTCAAGTATACATAGAATTCCGTAGACATGAGAAATTGCCGTAATTAGATTGTAAGACCCCATTCAATTTTCAATCGCAGCTAAGTTCCAGAACCACCACGAGCAATAGCTGCCACGCTGACCGATTCAATTCCATTACGCAGTAGTAAACGCGATAGTTCGTTTAAAGTCGCGCCGCTCGTCATGACATCATCAACAAGCAATACTCGCTTCCCAATGAACCGTCGAGCCTCGCCAACATTCACCTCATAACTAGATTTTACGTTTTTCTGACGCTGCCCCCGTGATAACATACCTTGTTTCTTTGGCAAACGTGTGCATTTCAGTAGTTTGAAATTAACTGGCCGAGCAACAACGCGAGCAACGCCAGTGGCGATGATGTCTGGTCCATTTATTCTCCTTTTAAACCGCCGACGCCAATGCATCGGAACCGAACAAACAACATCCGGAATCCGCTGAATCCTAGGTTCCTCGACTAAATCGGACTCTGTAGGGATTGTCGGCGGACCACCGACACTTGTTTGCAATATGCGTTCACCAAGCAAGCCGCCCAATGAAAAACAAAGAGTTGACCCCGTAGTTTGTTTCGACTCCAAAACCAATTGTTGTAGCATATCTCGATATTCACCGAGCACCGTTGTTTGAACGAACTTGAACTTCATCGTGGCGCAAAACGCACAACGCAAAACTATTCGTGATGCGGCGTGAAGTGGACTTTGCTCACTTGCAGATTGAATATCTCGCATGATCGGACGGGGCAGGGCACAGCGATTGCAAATAGAAACTGCTTCCCGATTCCAAGACGCCTGGCAACTCGAACAAATAAGCGACCGAGGGATTTTTGATCGCGTGGGAGTAGCAACACCTACAAGTGCCTGCTGACAACCTAAACAAACCGGTGGGCTTAACATATCCATCGCTCGCTGAGCAACCACGCCTAGCGACAATAGCAAGCGGCCACCAGAGTTTTTAGGCAAGGTGGGTAAAAAAGTGCTGACATGAATCCTCATTTATATGCTCTCGTTGTAATAAATCTCACATTTGGGCTAAGACAATCCTAACCGAACGAGTATATTCTGAGGCATCCTCGTGCAGCGCCGTGTGTCATCGGTGCGTCAAGATTACCTAGGCCGTTGAAACACTCGCGGAATTGAAAATTTAAAATATAGTTGACTTGCAACAACGAAAGACAGACAACGTGTCGGACAACGTCAAATCCAACGATACTCAATCACCTCAGACCAGATTGCTAAGCAATCGAGCAACTTGGGCGCTTGGACAACCAATCGATGAGCTAATGGGTATGGCGCTTGCTAAACCTAATATCATTTCGCTAGCCGCGGGCTTCGTCGACAATGACACCTTGCCAGTTGAAATGACGCGTAATGCCGTTGCGGATATGCTCGCTGAAAGTCCGGCACCTCTACAGTATGGAACAAACCATGGAGACCCAGAACTGCGAGAAATGCTGCTCAGTGAATCTATCGCTCAGGACAACGCAGCCACACAAACGCAACAAGCTTGCCAAACACAATTGGAGCAAGTACTCATTACCCCAGGCAGCAACCAACTGCTGTACATGATTGCCGACACATTGTTAGATCCCGGTGACATCGTAATCTGTGCCGCTCCCTCGTATTTTGTGTTTATGGGTGCCGTTAAAAATGTGGGAGGCCGAACGTTGGGGGTCGAAATAGACGAACAGGGAATGCTGCCCGACGCCTTGGAAGCAGCGCTGCAACAACTCGAAGATCAAGGTGAGTTGCACCAAGTCAAAGCCATCTATACGGTTCCCTATTATGACAACCCAACAGGCACATCGCTTTCCAATGAGCGACGTCAGCGAATGCTGGAAATTGCCCGCAAGTGGTCCAAGCATCACAAAATCTATATCATCTCAGACGAAGCCTATCGTTTGTTACGATATCAATTGAACACTCAATTATTACCAGCACATTTTCGAAATCTTATTCTCCGGGCATTCGTGTGGGCTGGGGGTACATTCCAAACGAACTTGTTGAACCACTGGTAAATCACAAAAGCAACCTCGATTTTGGTTCTCCCTTTTTTACCCAACGCATCATGGCCCACGTGCTAAAACGCGGAGATTGGAATCGACATGTAACGCAATTACGAGAAAGCTATACGGTCAAACAACAGGCCATGCTACAGGCACTCGACAAGCATATGGGGCCTATTGGGGATTGTCATTGGTACCAGCCTGAAGGCGGCCTGTGCATGTGGCTCACACTTCCAGATGATGTCGATACTGGCCCCGACGGCACGTTGTTAGCAACAACTATTGACGCTGGATTACTGTACGTGCCGGGACAATATTGTTTCCCGGTAGAAGGGCAAAAAGTAAATCGAAGTACCATCAGATTGACGTTTGGTGTACAGTCAGCGTCAAGCATAGATCAAGGCATAGCAATATTGGCCAAATCGATTGCTAATATTCGTACGTAATCCCCGTTGCTAATGGGACTGCTATCCACATGAACATTCTCGACCGATATACCACACGGCTCTTCGTAAAGATCTATCTGATCGCGATGATCTGCATGATGGGATTGTGGTTAATCGTCGATCTCGTCAAAAACTTTGATAAGCTTACACCACCGGACTCTCAAACCGCCAGCATGATTAATGTATTAGGGCAGTACTACGGCGCTCGATTATTAGTCCTGTTCAATAACTTAAGCCCCATCATTGTTTTAATCGCGGTCATTAGCACGATCTCCATGATGCGGTCTCGAGACGAAATGGTCGCGTTGCAGTCCAATGGAGTCTCTCCGCTAAGAACAACAAAACCACTGATCATTGCCTCGATAGTCATCGCCTTGATCGCCGCCGGAAATCGAGAGTTCGGAATACCTTATTTCCAATCCGACCTGTCGCGCAGTGCGCAAAATTGGCGCGGCACGGAAAAGGAATCGATCGGTGCAACATTTGATCATAAGACAGATATTCTAATTGGCGGACAATATGCCGTGCTCGAAAATAAAACGATCATCAAGCCACGGTTTCAATTGCACCGCCGACTTGGTGAATTCCCACAAATCATTGAATCGAAATCCGCGATGTACCTCGCCGCAACAAACGACCACCCGGAAGGCTACTTGTTAAAGGACGTCATCAAACCTGTTGACTTTTCAAATATGCCGTCTGTGCAACTCGCTGGGGTTGATGTCATTATCACACCCTTAGACGACAAGCAACAAAGCTGGCTCGCCAAAACCGACTTGTTCGTCGTCAGCAGTCTACCGTTTGAATTTCTTGTCATGGAAAACACACAGTTTCAATACAGTTCGATAAACCAACTTAGAAATCTTTTGAAAAATGAGAGCCTCGACTATGGGGCAAATCTGCGAGTGCAACTACATGCGCGATTCGTCGAACCGATTCTCGACGTGACGCTGCTGCTTTTAGGGTTACCTTTAGTCCTGTCCCGCAAACCCAAGAAGCTTGTGATATCCGTTGCGATGGGATCATTAATCGTGGCATTTTTCTTCGGCGTGATCGTTACCTGTCATGCGCTTGGATCAAATAGCTCTGTAATCAGCCCTTCACTGGCCGCTTGGTTACCGCTGATTATCCTCACACCCGTCGCCTATTTTAACGGTCCAGCAATCTGGTAGTCCGCGGGTGGAATTCAAGATATATCGACGCGGCTAAGAATCGTGTTGAGTAGCTTAGCATTAGTTGCCAGCTAGTACGCCGCCTAGCTTTACGCTTTAGTTTGTACCACCGGAAAATCCGCTGCCTTCAGAATTTTCGCGTCTCGATTGTCCTTGCGACTGTCCGAGGACCTTGGCTGTTTCGACATCGAGGTAAACATCCACGGCTGCCAGCTTATCTTGTTTTGAGCCATTGAGCAATTTATCAGCAATCTGCGGACCCACTAGCAAATCAAAAGCAATTTTGCGATTTTCATTTGGGCACAAATCATATTGGTGATAAAACATAACTTCCGCCAAAGCCCTAAGTGGGTTACTGGGTTTATCTGAAACCAACGGCACCAATCGATTTGATTGAACAATCTCAGGGGTCAGGGATGGCATTTTCCGCATTTTATACGACATATCCAGCATTTTGATGACTTTTTCGATTGCCGTATCCAGTGGATCTGGCTTCTTTTGTTTCTTGGCCAATTCGCGTTCAACTTGCATCTTGATATTGAGCAGCGCTGAGGTTGATTGAATTTTTCGTCGCGAGGCGACGTCGTATAGTTGAAGCGTCGTTGTATTTCGGACTAGTTTAACCTTAGTTACACTTACCACTTGTACATCGAACAACAGCACCGCATCGATCCCTTCAGCAGCAGCTCGAGCTAAGACACCATCAATCGTTCCTTGACCGAGCATCGTAACACCGGGCATGATCGCTGAGGTCTTCTTGCTACCAGCTTCGCCTCCGCCGCCGCCTTCACCGCCCATGCCGCCCATCATGCCGCCGCCCATACCGCCCATGCCGCCGCCCATGCCGCCGCCCATGCCTCCCATGCCGCCCATCATACCGCCGCCCATGCCGCCGGATCCTCCACCGGAACTACCAAGGGCTGTCTGCAGGACAGTGCCGAAGTCACCTTTTTGAATTCGCTCTCTTAGTTTCGCAACAACTTTTTCACCAAGTTCACCAGTATATTTTGTGAGATCAGCGGGGAGACCACTTCCACCACCACCCATACCGCCCATACCGCCTTCCATGCCGCCCATCATGCCTTCCATTTCGTCCATGCCGCCCATCATGCCTTCCATGCCTTCGCCGCCAAGCCCGCCTGGACCACCGCCTGTATTTCCTGTCGGACGATTGCCTCCAATTTGTGGTAATTTTTGTTCTGTCCCAATTGGCTTAGGATCTCCTGAGAACCCATTACTCTCTGTGACTTTAAGACCGATACCGATTCGCACTGCTAATGCTGGTTGTTTGATTGCATCCACCCAACGATATTTCGATAGGATAGCCGCATAATCATCGTCTGCAATTGCTGCCGCATACGTCAATTCGATTCCCTGTTTATCATTTCCAGATGCAAACGATTGGCTAGCAAACTCGGCGAGTGTCTTTGGGGTAGATTGACTTCCGCCGCCCATGCCGCCCATGCCGCCTTCCATGCCGCCGGCCATACCACCCATGCCGCCTTCCATACCATCTTCCATGCCACCAGTCATGCCACCTTCCATGCCACCTTCCATGCCACCGAGGCCACCTTCCATGCCATCTTCCATGCCGCCCGTCATGCCATCTTCCATACCACCGCTCATGCCATCTTCCATACCGCCTTCCATGCCGCCCATCATTCCATCTTCCATGCCGCCCATCATGCCGCCTTCCATGCCATCTTCCATGCCGCCCATCATGCCGCCTTCCATGCCACCTTCCATGCCACCTTCCATGCCACCTTCCATGCCACCTTCCATGCCACCCATCATTCCGCCCATGCCACCATCCATACCACCGCCACCGCCACCGCCATCTGTAGAGCCACCGCTGTTAGTGTTTGCTGCAACTTGGTCCTCAGAAGATGAATCCGTAGTCGACGTACTTTCATCGTCACCACAACCAATGGTTAAAACAACAGTAGCAGCTAACAACATCCAAGTAGAAATCCGCATCACGTACCCTTTATATGTATGTGTATCAATGAAGTTTGAAGAACAACAAACTGATTAATAAAACGCTTACCGAGAAACAACATTATTACATCTGCATAATAAGCTGTCGACCAACTATATGTATTATCACTGATGTGTGGCACTTTTGTGACACATATTCCGCGATTCCAGGAAAACTTCATGCAATGCAACCATTTCCTGTACTCAACTAGTACAGTGTTAACCATTGGATTAAGTTCTAATACAGGATGAACCATTGGTTAAACGGATTTTTTTTATCCTTTCGCGGACACTCTGTTACTTAATACTATCGACTAAAGGATGCAGCATTATGGGAAAATTAACCGGAAAAACAGCCATCATTACCGGAGGCAGTAAAGGAATTGGACGCGGGATCGTATTAGCCTTCGTACAATCCGGTTGTGACCTCTTGATTTCCGCTCGTAACGAGCAAGACCTAGAAGCAATGGCTGATGAAGCACGCAACGCTGCCGAGCACGACCTGAAAATTGTCACGCATGCCGGCGACATTGGTTGCCATGACAGCGTCACTGCGATGTTTGCTAAGTTCCAAGACCACTTCGAAAAACTCGATCTGCTCGTCAACAATGCTGGAGCTTTTAACGGTGGGCCGCTTGATCAATGTACACTCGAAGATTGGGATCACGTCATCAACACGAACCTCCGCGGACCATTCATGTGTACGCAAAAAGCCTTTCAAATCATGAAACCCCAAGGCGTTGGTAGGATCATCAATGTCGGCTCGATTTCTGCCACCCGAGTGCGTCATAGTTCCGCTCCCTATTCCAGCTCCAAGTTTGGCCTAGCCGGACTCACTCAAGTCACCGCTTTGGAAGGCCGTGACTTTGGCATCACCTGCTGTGGGTTGCAACCGGGCAACATTGAAACGGAACGTCGCGCTTCAAGTTCCTCCGATGCTGACCAAGAGCCGATGATATCCGTCCACGACATCGCCGAAGTTGCGCTACTGATGGCCACGCTGCCGGCGCACGTTGAGATGCTTGACGCCGTTGTACTACCAAGCCAACAGCTCTATGTCGGCCGAGGGTAAACCGTGTCGCGTACAGGAATGCTATCAATGATCGCGGGCCCTACTCGAGCATACTCCACACGATTAGCTTGCCGTGCCCGGCGCCATAGACTGTGCTAAAATCATCCGTCACAGCAACTTGGTGTACGTGCATTGGTGCATCAATTTGACGAATGACTTCCTTCTTTTCTAAGTCAAGGAACTGCACCCACCCAGTATGTTTTCCGCCAACGGCCATCAACCACTTTCCAGACGGGTGAAACACTATCTGTTCCACCAAGCCGATGACTTTTTTGTCGCCTTCAAATTCATGAGTCTTATCGCCCGACGCTATATTAAATATCTCGACTCGGCCCGGTGATTCCAAATGATCAATATTACCTATCGGACCAATTCCGCCAACGGCAACCGATTTACTATCTGGCGAGAAACAAACGCTGCGAATTCCACCAATCGAGTGGATACGTTTTTCGGGATCCCACGTATAACACTTCGGCGCCTCAAACTCTGTCACTTCTGCGCCCGTCTCGAAATCCCAAATCTTAATCTTCGCGATGCGATCCACCGTGGCGATTAATTTCCCATCAGGGGACACGGCCGTTGCATAGAGCATATTCGGGAAATGATTTGGCGTGATTTTCTGATGGGATACTAATTCCCGCACTAATTCACCTGTTTCAGCGTCCCACAACTTACAGACCATATCATCACCGACACTTAACACGGTTTGTCCGTCTGGTGACAAAAACATATTTCTAATCCAGCGGTCATGGGCATCCTCAACTCGCCGCACAATTTCGCGAGACTCTTTATCCCACCAAATCAAACAACGGTCGTAGCTCCCAGAAACCAAGTGTTTACCGGTATCCACTAAGCCCATGACATAACTGGTATGACCTTGAAATTCATGAAACTCAGGCTTTTCAGCCATAGGATCGACCGAGTAGATTTTCGCATCTGAACTACCGACATATACCGTTGGCATCGATGTTTGATGACTGATGCGCAATAGAATGTCAGCGCGAGTAATCTGTTTTACTTCTTTGAAGAACTTCGGTCCAATTTCAGCCATCTCATTTCACCTATTTATTATTCAATAGTCGCATAACACTAGATCACGATCAGCCTACGCCAATACCTCGGAAATCGCTTCCGTTCCGGGATCGACTAACGGCACAGGTCGCGACCCCACATAATACTCATGATGCGGATCAATTCCGACCGCGGCATAAATCGTCGCAAATAATTCTGCCGCACCGACTTCACCATCCTTCACGTTTTGCCCATCTTCATCGGTACTGCCAAACACAGTACCTCCTCGAATACCGCAACCCGACAACGACGCACTCCAAGCCCGAGCAAAATGATCACGACCCAGGCTCCCGTTTATCGTCGGAGTCCTGCCAAACTCAGAAAGCGTAATCACCAACGTATCTTCTAGTAATCCCCGCTCCTGTAAATCGTCCAGCAACGTGGACATGACATGATCTAGTTCCGTAACCATCTCGAGATGAGTTTCAAAGTTTTGCCCATGGCTATCCCACCAAGCCCGCGAGACTTTTACAAACGGTGTACCGGCTTCAATCAATCTGCGAGCGACAAGCGTTTGTTGTGCAAACAAGCTCGGACCATATCTATCTTGGATACTTTTAGGTTCCCGCGTGATATCAAACAACGCTTCACTGCTCATCAGCCCACGCACGCGACCATAAGCAACGTTATGGCTGCCTAATATTGGCGACACTCTGCCTTGGGCAAATCGATTACTAAGCACTCGCCGCAAGTCTGCTCGTTCGCGATGATCTAAATCGCTGATACTTTCGAGTCGTCCGAGATTTTGAGGTTTGTTGTCTGTCGTTAAAAACATAGGGGCAAAACGGGACCCTAAAAATCCAGGATGTCCAACAGCATTTCCGCGACCTTCAGTCGCTGTATAAAAGGTCACATAATCTGGCACCTTACTATCTTGTCGCCCTAGCTCGCGCGCCATCACACTTCCCATATCTGGATAACTCAAATTGGGCTCATCACGCCGCCCCAAATGCATCAATCGTGAACCACCCCCGTGGTCTCCAATTTTTGTGTTCAGCGAGCGAATGATCGCTGTGTGTTTTAAACGCGTCGCCATCTTGGGCATCAGTTCTGAAATCTCAACACCTGGTACCGACGTTTGAATCGCCTGAAAAGGACCTCCAGTCAATCGCCCAGGTTTGGGGTCAAATGTTTCTAACTGGCTGACTCCGCCAGCGAGCCACAACAGCAGAACTCGCTTACCGTTCTGTTTCAGTTGCTTGGAGAACGCTTCGGATTTCAGAATATCCAAGCTCATAACACTGGCTGCTGTACCAGCTCCAGCAAGCGTAGATTGACCCAGAAAGCGGCGTCTTGAAAATGAATTTTGTAATGTCATAACGAATATCTACCTAACAAAAATGCATAAATGACCAATCATAAAACACTCAACCAAATTACACCAAAACCTAATAATTGAACCTAACTTCACTACTCGTCAACAACGCCCACACGACTTGAACAATTGCCGCTTCTCGACGGTCTTTGCGTTGTTTTAAATACTTCATCATTGCCCGCTGTTCTTGCTTCGTCACAGGCCTATTCATAATCGATTTGGAAGCCGTTGCAACAATTTCCTCATCGGAGGTCAAAATCATCAACTCGCCGATCAAACGATCTGCTCGGTTGGCTAATAAATCTTTTTCTAAGGCCGCGTCATTGCTAAACAACAATGCTTCATCAACACTCACTTGAAATTCATCGTTAGGCACATCAAACTTCGCCGCCAACGTCCTCGCTTGGGCATGTACCAAATCAATCTCTTTCTGAGTCTTTACTAGATCCTCACTTACAAATTGACTTGGATTGCGCGCGCCAAACAACAGTGCTGCAGCATATTGTTGCGGCGTCAACGGCTTAACGTTGGCCACAGCAAACCACATTTGAGGAGGGCGCGTTTCTCCATCAAAACGACTACTGCGGGCGTAGGCCTTTGTTAAAACTAAACCTCGAATTAACCGAGTTAAATCGTATCCGTGGTCACTCATATCCTGTGCAAGAAATTCCAATAACTTCGGATGGCTCGCAGGATTACTTGGGTGCATTTGATCGAGCGGCATCACCAACCCATATCCGAACGTACGATACCAAAGGCGGTTAACAATCGACTTGGAAAAATAGCTGTGATCATCCCCACGCAATGCGATATCCAATAATTGAGCGCGACGACTGTACTGCGGAAGTGGAACTGGCTTCTTGTCTTTTGCTAATTGGTCCAGTTGCTTTTTCTCCGCTTTTTGTTTTTCCGCATCAGGCGATGTCCACTGTGGTTCTTCAATGGCCTCACCCGAAAGAAACATCATTTGTGCATCTAACTGTTCTCCGTCGGTCGTTTGATACTTCAACGCCCCGTATTCACGTTCACCGATGAAATCACCATTTTCAAATAAGCGATTGAAGAACGATTTCATGCCATAAAAATGAGCTTGAGTCCACTCGATAACCAATGGGTGGTCGTGACACTTAGCACAGCTAATATTAACCCCGAAAAACAAACTGCTGGTCTCGTTGGTAAGTTTGTCAAGATCTTTCACTCGCAACTTCACGAACTTCATCGCCTGGCGTTCCGATTCATCCTCGTAATCGCCCAACAACATCGCGCTAAACATCTGGTCCCAACCGCGACTCTGCGTGACCGCCTGTTCTAAATAGCTTTGCAATTCATTGTTGCCAGCAGGGGATAGCAGCAAATTCAAATCATAGGCCAAGTGTTTTTGATACGCCGGTGATTGCAATAATTGATCAACCATCTGCTCCCGCTTGTTACTGTCCTGGGACGTAACATATCGATCCACTTCAGCTGATGTTGGAATGCGGCCAATTAAATCTAATGTGGTCCGCCTCAGTATGTTGTAATCGTCTGCCAGCGGAGCGGCGGTAATGTTCACTTGCTGCATCTTCGCATCTAACATCGAATCCACGACATCTTGAATCGGAGTTTCAGCTTGAACCATCGATAATGGCACAAATCCAAGAGCGAGCAAAATAATTGATTGAGACAATCTCATGAGAATTCTCAGCCGCTGCAATCGAAATCACAATTCAGAAACAAGTCTAGTGGTTCCGAATTGCTTGATTGAGTTATGTGATGGGTAGGTTTTCTTGAGGCAGGACGAGTTGATCGGTGCCAGTAAATAATACCAACAGCACGTCAACTTGCTTAATACTATTATCACAAAAAACGCAGCTAAAGCAAAGACCGCAGTAATATTTTCCCAGATTCTCCTGTTTTGCGACATTCAGCCCCTTGAGGATGTCTGAAATCGCCGTCATGATGGGGTCTTAACAATTTATTAAAGACCTCCATGGGTGAACCATTTCCCAGATTTACGA
>LWDU01000034.1_pt1 | contig 71227 bp, 70 predicted proteins | sample 727161 | NCBI WGS metagenome assembly LWDU01 (sample SAMN04566230, study PRJNA314399) | hydrothermal vent metagenome | isolation source: deep sea hydrothermal plume seawater | place: Mexico: Gulf of California, Guaymas Basin | collected 2004-07-11 | reverse complement strand
ATTTCTTCATTACACCCAATATGAGGTAAACCTGCATCTTGAACATTTCCAAGAACATAAATAAATGGTGAATTATTATTTTGAGAGAAAACTAAGGAAATTGAGAAAATCAAAATTACTATACCTAATCCAATTTTTAATAGATTATGGATAGAGAATTTTATTAAGTTTTCAGAGTTCATTTAAGTTAATTTACAATATTTAAAATGAAAAATTTATACCAAAATAGAAATTTCTTTTTGGAGCAGGCTCATAATACCTTTTTCCAAATGCGTTTATTCTAATGTTATCGTAGTAATCTTGGTTGAAAATATTATTAGCACCTAAAAATATTTCACTGTTACTCAATATTTGTTTTGAGTATTTTACATTAAGCAGGTTGTATGAACTAATTAACCTTTCATTTAAGTTATCTGCATATCTTTCACCAATAAGTCTGTTAGATATTATCAAAGATCTTCTTTTAGAGAGTTTAAAGATTAACTCCAGGTCTAATATTTGATCTGGAATACCTGGAATTAAATTATCGGCAATGTTATTCCCGTCAATTACAAAATCTTTAAATTTATTTTTGCTCAAGGTGTATGATACGTTGAACTTGCCTCCATTAAAGAATAATTGAGAACTTAACTCTAAACCATATCTAGATGTTGAGCCAACATTTTGATAAAAGTTCTTTCCTGGAAATTGCTCAAGCTCATACGGAAGTATTTCATTATCTGAACTTATTACATATGCAATGGTTTCAAGTACGATATTTGAAAATGATTTTCTCCAGCCAATTTCAAAATTTACAGAAGAACTTGATTTCAAATCCTCATTTAAGCCGCTACCATTTGGATTATTGGAAAGCTCATTTAATGTTGGGGTCTCAAAACTTGTTCCTAATGAGAAGAAAATATTATCAGATGAGTTAATACTGTAAGATAAACCAAAAGATGGGTTAATCTTATCTAAAATGACTGAACTACTTGAGTCTGTTCCAATATTATTTATATCATATCTGAAACCGTATCTAATAAGAAACCCTGAATTAAAACTTGTTTGGCTAACCAAGTAGAGTCCTGTGCTCTTGAATTTTTCAATTTGATCAAAAGTCATTTCACCCTGATCACCAAAGTCATTCTTAAACCTTTTTCTATCATCTGATTGATTAAGATAATCAAGTCCTAATACAATAGTTCTAATTTTATTATCTAAATTGAATGTTCTAGTATACTTTGATCCAAATCCATAATAATCTCTATCTAGTGTAATAACACCTCCATAGTTAAATGGGAGTTTTGAGAAAAAATCTCTTTTTTGATAAAAGAAATAACTATCAAAGAATGAATCTTCATCTCTTTTATGATTCCATGCAAAGCCAGTCTTTAAATGCTTTACTTTTTCATACGTATCATAATCAATATTATTTTTTCTTGCTTGTCTTCGATCATTTTCTACTTCGCTAAGCTTTAATCCACCTGCATCATATGCGTATGGACTGTCTGCATAATTTATCTGCCAAACTATTTTATTCTTGTCATCTAGATCATTAATATATTTTAGATTTAAAATACTTGATTTGTATCCGCTTTGATCTCGGTAACCATTTGATCTTCTTTTATCATAGTGAATAACTAAACTTGAATTCTTCCAATCTAAAATTCTCGTTGCTTGAAGTGATTGATATTGGTAGGCTCCAAAAATTCCTGAATATTTATAGTATTTCTCAGAACTATCTGTCAATGTATTAACACTTATCACTCCTCCTGCCGAATTTCCATAAAGATTTGCATTAGGACCTCTTAAAATTTCAATATTAGATATTAAGCCTAATGGAAGATTATCTAACTGACTTTGGCCATCTGGTGTTGTTTCTGGAATTCCATCAACTATTAATTTTATACCTCTTATTCCAAATGCTGATCTTGCTCCAAACCCTCTAATAGATAATCCTGGAATATTTCTGGTAAAATCTGAAAAAGAAGATTGAGAATTAAAGTTCTTGTCTAATCTAAAATTCTTAACAGAAACTGATAGAGGAATTTGCTTATTGTTTGAATTAATCTTTGTTGACTTAACAATTACATTCTCTAGATCAATCTTTTGAATTGTATCATTTTGGATAGAACCAAAGGCTAAAAAGGGGATGAGAAATATGACTTTATTGATAAATCCTAACATAATCTATTTCATATGTTGCTTGATCAAATCCTGGCGCTACATATCCGTCTGTCCAGTGCCCTCCAACTGCTAAATTTAATATCAAGAAAAATGGTTTATCGAAAGGCGAATGTTGAGCTTGAAGTGGAAATTCAAAATACATTTCATCGTCTATAAAAAATTGAATTTTATCAGGAGCCCATTGAATTGCATATGTGTGAAATTGATCAAAAGGGTTTTCAATAATTTTTTCAGCTCTAACAAAATTTTCTTGACCTGTAGCCATAAAAATTGTATTTGGGATGTTTTCATATTGAGATTTATGATCAAGTGGTCCATAATGAACTGCTGATGAAATTAAGCCAGGATCATCTATAGTAGAATCTTTTATATAATCTCCATGTTCTAAAATATCTAATTCTCCACAGTAGGGCCAATCAATTACATCATAATTAGCTCCAAGTAACCAAAATGCAGGCCACATACCCTCCCAATTAGGAAGTTTAGCTCTAAGTTCTACCCTACCATAAGTAAATTCATATTTATCTTGAGTATTAATTCTAGCTGAAGTGTAATTCTTACCATTAAAGCTTTCATACTTAGCTGTAATCTTTAAAAGACCATCTTCTATTTTTATATTATTTTCTTTGTCGGTATAATACTGAAGCTCGCCATTCCACCAGCTTCCATTATTAGGGGCAACTGTTTCTATACTCCATTTATCAAGAGATATTGACCCGTCCACATCAAATTCATCAGACCATATAAGCTCATTATTAAATACATAAGTATCTACTGGTGTATTTATATTATTACTGTTGTTGTTCGTAATTGAGCTATTATTATCTGTAGTATCTTGTGATTTGTTACAAGAGACAGCTAAAAACAGAAATAGTAATGAGAGGAAATGATTCTTTTTCATAAATTTCTTTTGAAGATAATTTTTTTCAAATCTAATAATATTTATCATTAGTACATAAAGATTTTTAATCAATGATAATTATTTTTATTCTTTTAATTTTTCTATATTTCAAAAGAATAAAAAAGATAAAGCATGCCCTCTGAATCATATGAAATTGTTCCATCATTGATTAATGGTGAATGGTTGTCAATTAATAAAGACAAGTATACTAACGTTTATAATCCTGCAAAAGGAGAAATAATATCAAAAACTCCAATGTGCGGTAATAAAGAATTAGATAAAGCTGTTGAAGCTGCAGAAAAAGCCTTTGTTTCATGGTCTAGTTTGCCTTCCAATAATAGAGCTCAAATTCTTTTTAATTACAGGTCTTTACTAAAAGATAATTTAGAAGAAATTGCAAAAATAATTTCAACAGAAAATGGTAAAACTCTAGCTGAGGCCAAAGGTGATATTCAAAGAGGATTTGAAGTTGTTGAATTTGCATGTGGCATTTCTCAACTCTCAAAAGGTGAAAGTCTAGCAGAGGTTGCCCCTAATATTGATGCCACAACAATTAGAGAACCTCTTGGAATTTGTGCTGGGATAAGCCCTTTTAATTTCCCTGCAATGGTGCCAATGTGGATGTTCCCATTAGCAATAGCATGTGGAAATACATTTATTTTAAAACCTAGTGAAAAAGTTCCTTTAACTGCCGTCAAACTAGTCAAGCTTTTTGAAAAAGCTGGATTGCCTAAAGGAGTTTTAAACCTAATCCATGGTGGTAAAGAAATTGTTGATGGATTGTGTACACATCCAAAAATCAGTGCTATAAGTTTTGTCGGATCATCTATTGTTGGACATCATGTTTATTCTCTTGCATCACTCAATGGTAAAAGAGTTCAAGCTGGAGGTGCTGCAAAAAATGCTCTTCTAGTAATGGGAGATGCAGAACCTGATTCAACATTAAGAGCAATAATGAGTTCTTCTTTTGGCTGTGCTGGACAAAGATGTATGGCTGGTTCTTTATTAGTTGGTGTTGGTGACGTTAAAGAGTCATTAAAAGAAAAGGTTAGTGGAGCTATTGATAAACTTATTGTTGGAGACCCCATAAAAAATGAAAAAACTGAAATGGGACCAGTTATTGATAGCAACTCACAAGAGAGAATTTCAAAAATAATTGAAAAAGTAGAAAAAAACGGGGCATCACTGATAAACGATGGAAGAAAACTTATAGATAATGAAGGTTACTTTATAGGACCAACTTTATTTGATAATGTTAACCCTGATATGACAGTATTCAGTGAAGAAATTTTTGGGCCTGTATTGTCTATTTTAAATCCAAAAAATTTAACAGAAGCTATCCAATGGTTGAACAAATTAAATTATGGTAATGGGGCAACTATTTTCACAACTAGTGGAGCTTCAGCAAAAGAATTTACAGCATCCATTAAATGCGGTATGGTAGGAATTAACGTTGGCGTTCCTGCTCCTATGGCAATGTTTCCATTTTCAGGTTGGAATGAATCTTTTTATGGAGACTTACATATGCAAGGATCAGAAGGAGTTATGTTTTATACTCGTCAGAAAGTTATTCTTTCTAGATGGGATGACTCATACAAAGACAAACAAGGATGGTAAAAAATAAACTATAGCTATGGAGTTAATACCACATGATGGCATTTCACTAATTTCAATTACAAGAGGATTCCTTGGAATATCAACAATATTGGTTATAGCTTACTTACTAAGTAATAATAAAAAAAATATTGATTGGAAAACAATAGGCATTGGTGTTTTAAGTCAATTGATTATTGCTGTTGGTGTTATAAAAGTTGATGCAGTTGCAATCTTTTTTGAAAAAATAGGGGAAGTGTTTTTAGCAATTGTAGTGTTTACTAATGAGGGGACTAAAGTTCTTTTTGGAGAATTAGCTGACTCTGAAAAGTATGGAGCAATTTTTGCGTTTCATATTCTCCCAGTTATTATATTCTTTTCTGCTTTAACATCTGTCTTATATTATTATGGGATAATTCAAAAAGTAGTTAAAGGAATGGCTTGGCTTCTTACCAAATTATTAAATATCTCCGGACAAGAAAGTCTTGCAGTAGTTGGTAATATTTTTCTTGGACAAACAGAAGCTCCTCTTCTTGTTAAAGGCTATTTAAACAAAATGAATAGGTCAGAGTACTTTCTTTTAATGACTGGAGGCATGGCAACTGTTGCAGGAAGTGTTCTTGCTGCATATATTGGGTTTTTAGGAGGTGATGATCCTGTTCAAAGAATAGAAGTTGCAAAAAATCTTATTATAGCATCTGTTATGGCTGCCCCTGGAGCAATAGTAATTTCAAAGTTAATGTATCCTCAAGACGAAAAAATTAATAAAGACTTTAAGGTAAACGAAGACATTACAGGAAATAATTTATTAACTGCTATAACAAATGGTACAAGAGATGGAATAAAAATGGCTGTTAATGTTGGAGCAATGCTGTTAGTATTTCTTGCCCTTATCGCATTAATAAATGGTATTTTATTTCAAGGGGCTGATTTATTCGGAATAAATGAGTGGATCAAAAACAACACTGTTTATGAATCTCTTTCTTTAGAATTAATGTTAGGATATATTTTCGCCCCTCTAATGTGGTTAATTGGAATCGCTAAAGAAGATATGACATTAATGGGTCAACTTTTAGGGGTTAAAATTGCTGCAAGTGAATTTGTTGCTTATATCGAGTTAGCAAGTCTAAAAGATTTAACTAGCGTAATCCATTTAACATATGAGAAATCTGTTATAATGGCAACTATAATGTTGTGTGGTTTTGCAAATTTTGCTTCAATAGGGATTCAAGTTGCAGGGATTGGAATACTTGCTCCTAAAAAATATAAGCTTCTAACTGAATTAGGTTTTAAAGCAATGATTGCCGGAACTCTTGTTTCACTTTTATCGGCAACAATGGTTGGAATGATTTTAGGTTAAATTATCTTGTAGTTGACATTTTTTTCCAAAACTTCATAAGTAAATAAAGAGATAAGATTGAAATAGCTAAAAAGCTGAATCCGAGATTGTATTGGCCATATAGTAAATACCCAATCCCAAATAAAATACTATAAACAGATAAGCTTCCAAAGACCATACATAAAATCCCATTTGGGACATCCCATTTTTCTTTTGTTCCACTTATATTAATACCATTCTCTTCTGAAATCTGAACTACCTTTTTCCATCCTGGACCACCTGGTTGTATTTTCTTATAAAAGTTTTGTAAAGTTTCCATCGAAGAAGGTGGAGTCATAAAGGTTACGATAATCCATGAAATTGTAGTTAAGGTCACCCCTAATATTAACTTTTGTTCAACAGAAAAATCATTTGGGAAAAACTCAAGACATAAAGCGATTAAAAAAGAAACAATCATTGCCGTTAATTCACTATATACATTTATCCTATACCAAAACCATCTAAGAATAAATATAAGACCTGTTCCAGCGCCTATTTGTAAAATGATCCCAAATGCTTGAAGCGAATTATTAAGATACAGTGCAAAAAAAGCAGATGCAACCATAAGCAAAACAGTAAAGACTCTTCCCATAAAAACATAATGTTTTTCTGATTTATTTTTCACATAAAACCTTCTATAAAAATCATGAACTAAGTAAGAAGACCCCCAATTTAAATGAGTAGATATTGTTGACATAAATGCTGCAATTAAGGATGCGACTAGAAGGCCTAGTAGTCCTGCGGGAAGAAAAGATATCATAGCAGGATAAGCTAAATCATGTCCAACAATTGTATTTGGAAAAGCTTCTTGAAGAGAATTCAAATCAGGAAAAACGATAATTGATGCAAGGGCAATCAATATCCATGGCCAAGGTCTAACAGCGTAATGCATGAAATTAAAAAGTAATGTTGCCCATATAGCATTTTTTTCATCCTTTGCCGATAGCATCCTTTGTGCGATATAACCTCCTCCACCAGGTTCTGCCCCTGGATACCAGACTGCCCACCACTGTACAGCTATTGGAATTATAAAGACTGCAATAAAAAGATCACGATTCGCAAAATCAGGTATTAAACTAAGCTTAGGTATAACATCAGGGTGAGATAAAAGATTTGATAAGCCTTGAATTTGAGGTAAATTAACTATCTCATATGCAGCCCAAAAAGTTGCTCCCATCGCAAGAATAAACTGAAAAAAGTCAGTTATTATAATTCCTCTTAAACCACCTATAGAACTATATGTAACAGTTATAATACATGAAATTAGAAGGGTTTGAACCGGATCTAATCCCAATAAAGCTCCACCTATTTTTATACCTGCCAAGCACACACTCGCCATAATTAAAACATTAAAAACAGCTCCTAAATAAAATGCTCTAAACCCTCTAAGAAATGCAGCGCCTTTTCCACTATATCTTAATTCATAAAATTCAAGATCTGTTAAAACATTTGACCTTCTCCACAGCTTTGCATATATAAAAACAGTTAACATTCCAGTTAATAAAAATGCCCACCAAACCCAATTTCCTGCAACTCCATTTGTACGAACAATATCTGTAACCAAATTTGGAGTGTCTGCAGAAAAGGTAGTTGCAACCATTGAAATTCCTAATAACCACCAAGGCATTTTTCTTCCTGACAAGAAAAACTCTGTAATATTTTTACCAGACTTTCTTGAAACAATTATTCCTATAAAAAGAGAGATAACAAAAAAAGAAGCTATTATAAGCCAATCAATATTATTTAATTGCATTGTAAAACTGTTATCTTAGTATAATAAAAACGGGTTATTATGCATTATAGTAAATATATAATTTATTTGGTGTTTACAACATCATTTTTTCAATTAGTGTCTGCGCAGGATAATTCTAATAGCTCCTCAAAAGGTATAAAATTATCTTCCGAACCAAAAAAGAAAAAATCATTATTAAAACCTAGTAACTTTAGTAACCCCTTTTTTAAAAAACTGAAAAACAAAGATGTAAAAGATTTTTTTCCAGATAGTGATATGAATAAAAATTCATCAGAAGACTTTATTGATAATACTAAATACTATCTAACTAGATTAAATGCTCAAGCAAATGAATCTAAAAAAAACATAAATAAGTTTAAGGTTGATATGTTTTTAGGGGAAATAAGTACTGATGGAGAACTTATTACTATTGTCTTAAGAGATCATGAATATCCAGATGGAGATATAATAGAGGTTTTAGTTAATGATAAGATTGTGTTGCCGGCTATCCTTCTTTCTGAAAAAGCAGTTGGGTTTAAACTAGATTTAAAAGCTGGATTTAATGTAATAGATTTTGTTGCATTAAACCAAGGAAGTTCTGGGCCTAATACGGCTGAAGTAAGAGTGTATGACGATATCGGAAATCTTGTAGGATATAACCGTTGGAATCTTGCTACCGGAGTTAAAGCAACATATATAGTTTATAAAAACTAGCTATAAACTTCTAACATTCCATTGATAAATTTATCGACTTCTTCACTTGTTCCAGTGCTTATTCTACACCAATCATAAAATGGGGGAAAAGGCCTACCTATTATTACTCCCTTGTCAAGCATTTGAGCTCCTAGTTCATCAATATGTTTTTTAGATTCGAAGAAAATAAAGTTGGTACTTGATTTGATATACTTTAAATTAAGGTAATCAAGAAGTTTATAAATTTTTGATTTTCCTTCTTTTGCTTTTTTTAATGAAAAGTTATAAAATTCCTCATCTTTAAGAGCTTCAGTGGCAGCTGCTACAGCAAGGACATTTGTTTGAGCAACAATTTTTTCTCTTCCATATGGAGTATATTTACCAAACAACCTATCTGCAAGCTCAGGTCTTATAACTAGATAACCTATTCGTAGTCCCGCTAATCCATATACCTTCGAGAAGGTCTTGGAAACTATAACATCTTGATTTTTTCTAACCAGATAATCCATTGATGGGTATTCTGTGTCTTCTATATAGTCATAATATGCCTCATCACTAAAAATTACCGTTTTCTTACTAACCTTTTGACAAAATTCAACTAGGTCGTTTTTGTCTAATAATGTTCCTGTTGGATTGTTTGGATTACACAGAAAAATCATTTTTGTCTTATTAGAAATATTTTGTTCAATTGATTTAAGATCATAACCCTTATTTGAATCAACTGGAATCCACTTAACTGTTGCACCCCAAGATTTTGCATAATCAGCTAGTGCAAGAAAAGTTGGTTGGCCTGCAATTACCTCACCACTTTGATTGGCTACTGCAAGACCTGATAACTTTAATGCTTCTGTTGAGCCTCCTGTTATAATAATGCTTTCTGGTTCAACACCATGTTTTTTTGCAAGTTTTTTCTGTAGCTCAGACATATATTCATATGGATATCTACAAGCATTTTCAAATGATTCTGTAATAGCTTTTAGAACTTTCTGAGATGGTCCATAAGGGTTCTCGTTAGAACTTAGTTTTATTTTTTTCGCTAATGATCTTGGATTAAATTTTATTATTTCTTCAGCAGTTAATATAGATGGAGCTAGAAGAAATCCTCCAATTCCCAATGATGATCTTAGCCACGCTCTTCTTGATTGCATAATTTTTTATTTAATTCATAAAGTATAAAAGAATCTATTCTTTTCAAAATTTAATCATTAATTTTCGGTATGGTTGAAATATTTAGTTCTATAGAAAGCTACTTAAATTCTATTTTATACCCTCTTAATTGGGTTATGTTTATTTTGATAATTGGAGGCGGGCTTTATCTAACTATTCAATCAAAAGCTAAACCATTATTAAAAATAAATAAAGCTTTCAGGCTTCTTTTATCCAAGGATCAGTCCCAGAAAGGTATTTCTAGGTTTCAAGCGTTATCTGCGGTATTAGCGGCAACAGTTGGACTTGGAAACATTGCTGGAGTGTCAATAGCTATTCATCAAGGTGGTCCTGGAGTTCTTGTCTGGATGTGGATAACTGCGATTGTTGGATCAATCATCAAATTTTATTCTTGTTCTCTCTCTATAAAAATGAGAGATAATGAAAGCTACAAAGAACCATTAGCTGGACCGATGTATTATATGAAAACTGGGATAAAAAAATATGGGAAAACTCTTGCAATATGGTTTTCTATTGCTGGACTTTTTGGAGTACTGCCTGCTTTTACTGCTAATCAACTTACACAATCATATATTGATGTTCTTAACCCCAACCAATTGATTGATCTAGGAGATTTTTGGTGGAAATTAATTATAGGAATCTCTCTAACAATTTTAACTTCACTAGTTATTTTTGGTGGATTAAAATCAATTGTGAAAATAACATCTGGTTTAGTTCCATTTATGGTTGTGGTTTATTTTTTAATTGGTCTTTTTATTTTAATTTCTAATTATTCAATAGTTCCGTCAACATTTAAATTAATTTTTGTAAATGCCTTTGACTTTAACTCTGCAGTAGTCGGTGGTTTTTGGGGCCTTATATTAATAGGTATAAAACGAGCAGTTTTTTCTAGTGAAAGTGGTGTTGGGCTGGCTCCAATTTATCATGGACAATCAACTACTACTAGAAGTACTGATGAAGGATTAGTTGCTATGTTGGGGCCAATATTAGATACAATTCTTATTTGTACAATAACAGGTTTAATTATAATTATCAGTGGTGCTAATTTTCAAGAACTAAATGGAATTGTATTAACTCTTGAAGCGTTTAGACTATTATTTTTTGGATTCGGCGACTATTTGCTAATTTTCATGATCTCCGTTTTTGGAATTTCAACCCTATTAACATATTCATATTATGGTGTAAAATGCTATGGGTTTTTAACAAAGCCTGAAAAAGGGAAGTATTACAATATTATATATATAATAGCAATAATATTTTCAGCATTAGCAACAGTTGAGATTGTAATTGGGATTATTGATATTGCTTTTGCTCTAATGGCAATTCCTAATATGATCGCTATACTTTATCTCGGAAAGCATATTACAAAGGAAATGAAAGAAAGATCTTGGATTTAATCAACATAATCTATCGGGGGTGGGCCTGGATCTAAATATGGGTCATACTCATATTCGCCAATTCTATCATCAAATTCTTTCTTTATTTCCTCTCTCAATTTTTTATCCTTAAATATATCAATCATTGTCATTCCGAGAGCTTTTGCTGCATGAAGCATTCCTTTGTGTCCTATAGACATCCCTGAGCTTGCAACTACTGACCAAGAATGCCATGGAACACCTTTAGGTGCTGTTGTCGCTGCTAAACTAACTACTGGAACATTATAACTCACATCTCCAACATCGGTAGAACCTCCTCCAGGACTTTCAAGTGTTTCTCTTAATGGTCTAATTTTTCCATCAATACCTAATGTAGGTTTCCCATTAGCTTTTTGCATTTCAATGGCAAAATCAATTTCTTCCTGTGAGTACTGAATATCACCAAGAGCTTCAAGATTTTTTTGCATAACCGCTCCACCTGTTCGATTTGGCAGAAGATCATGAATTCCTGAAATTAAAGAGACTTTATGATCAACATTTGCCATTATCGCAGCACCCCCAGCCATTTTTCTAACCTGATCATAAACAGGCGCTAAACCTTCTTTTGTTATATCTCTTACTCTAACCCAAATTCTTGAATAATCTGGGACAACATTAACAACTTGTCCTGCATCTTGAATATGATAGTGCATTCTTACTGAAGGTTTAACATGTTCTCTATATGCATTAATTCCATGAGTATATAATTCTAAAGCATCCGAAGCACTCCTTGCATTCCATGGGTCAGCAGAGGCATGAGCAGATTGCCCAGTGAATTCAACCATAAAATCAACTAGAGCTAATGATGGCTGAACATTTGCTTCAGTATTATCTCCTGGATGCCAGTCCATAATAATATCTGAATCATCAAATACACCTTCTCTTATCATCCAAAGTTTTCCAAAAAATTTCTCCTCAGCTGGGGTCCCAAAAAATTTAACAGTACCTGTTAAGGCTCCTTTTTCTATTAACTCCTTTATAGCAATAGCAGCACCTAAACTGGCAGTTCCAAAAAGGTTATGTCCACATCCATGACCAGCACCACCTGCAACCAATTCATTTCTATATGGAACTGATGTCTGAGACAGACCAGGTAAAGCATCAAATTCTCCAATAATTCCAATTACAGGTTTTCCCTCTCCATATGTTGCCGTAAAAGCAGTTGGCATACCAGCTAAACCTTTCTCAACTTTTAATCCATTCTCCTCTGCATACTGTATTAAATATTCTGCTGATTTCTCCTCTCTAAATGCAACTTCTGCTGCCTCCCATATTTTATCGCTAACAGATATTAAAGCAGATGATTTTTGTTCAAGAGAATTCAATAATTCTTTTTTTAATTTATTTACACTTTGAGAGTGAAGCGTAAAGGCTGAAAGAGTCAATAATAAAATTGGAAGAAATTTTTTCATTAGTTGATAGTTTAATTGTTTGTTAAAGGTGTAATTTACAAATAATATTTATTTTAGAGCATGAGATTATTTAAGGATATTAAAGGGAACAATATTGATCCTGTTAGTCATACTTTATCTGTTATCAAAGATTTTCCCTCTGTTAAAATTCATGTGGGATCAGACTCCCAAAACATTGGTAAACAAACAAATTATGCAAGTGTAATTGCATACAGACTTGGAACTCGAGGAGTTCATTATATTTTAAGTAAGTCATCTGTTACAATCATTGATGATATGTGGAGACGTCTTTGGCTAGAGGCTGAACATAGTATAATAGTCGCGGAATGGCTAACAAAGCAAATAAGCGTCAAGGTTGAGATAGACATGGACTATAATTCAGACGAAGCATATAGATCAAATAAATTAATTTCTGCCACAAAGGGTTGGGCTAATTCTTTAGGCTATAAGGTTAATGTGAAACCAAATAGTCAAATTGCTACTAGAGCCGCTGATCATCATCTTAAATAATTATTCTATTATTTTCTCAAATATTTTCTCACCGCCAAATCTGATAACATCAGCAGCTGGCAAACCTGTTTCTTTTTCAACTTTTGAAATGTAGTTTTTTGCCTCATCGTCATTTAATCTAGATGTGTTTAAAGAAACCCCTACAACTTTAGAATTAGCATATGTCCCTAAAACATTTGCAAGCTCTTCATTTAGTTTAATAAAACTTAAAAGATTAGGGACTTTTACCCACTCAGGAGATCGTAATGTGTTCTTGTGGGCAAGGTGACATAAGATCATGTGAGTAGGACAAGTTCCCCGCATAAGTGGAAGCGTGGCACTGCTTCCGGGGTGCAGAATTGATCCTTGCCCCTCTACTATAATAACATCTTTATCTTTTTCTTCCATAACTGCATGCTGAACTGCTCCACAAGCATAGTCTAACTTATACGCATCAAGAGGTATTCCTTTCCCTGTTACCATTATACCAATCTGACCAGTTGCAACAAACCCCACATTAATATTTTTATTTTTTAGATAAGAATATAGCTCCAAACCTGTAGTCATTTTTCCTGATGCCATATCAGTTCCAATCATTAAAACCCTCTTGTTATTTAAATTAAGGGTTTCTCCAGAACCAATTTTTGGTATAAACTGAAGAGTTCTTGTGTCCCATATCCACTGATTAGCCTTATCAACTATATAGCTTGAATATTTATCATTTAGATTTACATGAAGACCATTAATTAATGATAGGCCTAATTTTAAGGCTTTTATTATTGTTCCCTCCCAGTGATCTGGAAGAACTCCTCCTGAAGTTAGCACACCCAATAAAAGAACTGATGCTCCCATTGATTTAGCTTTTTCAAGAGAATCTACTATTAAAATATCCTTCTTAATTATAGGTGAAACTTCTGAAACAACTTTTCCAGAATGAGTGCTGTCTATTACACATACAATCTCATTCTCAAGGTATCTCATTGCGCTAATTCCCATCTTCCCATAATCATCATCTAGGCTTCCTTCCATCCAAATTGCTACCTTATCTTTATTGTTAAACATAGTTTTCAATGTTTAAGTTTGCTCCATGACCATCGCCATTGTTAGTCATAGTTACTCCATTAATCATAACTGCTCCTGAACTTGGATCTGGAGATAAATTATAGTGAGAATCAAGGTCAACATAATCAATTATTCCAGTAAGCGATGCCCCAGCTGAAATACTGACTGAGGATTCACTCATACACCCTATCATAGTCTTTAATCCAAATGATCTCGCTGTATTTAAAATTCTTAAAGCTTCAGTGATGCCTCCACATTTCATTAATTTTAGGTTAACCCCATCAACAAAGTTTGCTAGCCTAGGGACATCTTCTGAAAACCTACATGACTCATCTACAAATATTGGCAAACTCCTTCCTTTAAATAAAAATTTTAATTGGTCTTCATTACCCTCTGCAAGAGGCTGTTCAATGTATTCCGCATTTCTTTCAGACAACCATTTGATCATTTCTTTAGCATCATCAAGAGCCCAGCCACCATTTGCATCAACTCTAATTGAAATTTTTGATGACTTGGTACTTTCTAGAACCTGAGAATAAATCTCTTTATCGTAATCAATACCATTTGGTGAGCCTAATTTAATTTTAAGAGCCCTAACTTGTTTGTTTTTAAGTATTAGCTCAACCCTTTTTTTAACAACTTCAGGGGGATTAATTCCAACAGTTATTGAAGTTGGTGTCGACGGTTTAGGAATCCCTAATAAATCATTTAATTGCAGGTTCGCTTTCTTTGCTTTTAAATCCCATAATGCAATATCCAAAGCTGCCAAGGCACATGGTGGAGTTTTCAATTCTTTACCTTTTTGATAAACATCATAAATAGACAACCCTTCAATTCCCTCTTCTATTAGCTTCACAAGAGACTCTTCTACTTGAATTGCAGAAGACGCTCCCTCAGTTTTACCTGGAGCAGACTCCCCCCATGCTGTAATGCCATCTTCAATAAGTTCAATAAAGACATTTTGTGACTCAGAATGAATACCTCTACTGATTTGTAGCGGGAACTTTTTCTTTAAGTTTACTTTGTGAAATTTTATTATCATTTACTAGATAATACTCTAAGATAACTATTTTACTTTTCTACCTTTTTTCTTATAAGCATCTAATTCTTCTCTAATATAGATTGGTGTTCTATTTCTTCTTGCTATCCATTTTAATTTACCATCAAGATGATACCTTATTAGTGTGCTTTCGCTAACATTTAAATATTCAGCTGCCTTTTTCCTGGGAAGATAATCTATGTGATCTGGGAGTTCTTTAAGATCATACTTTCTAGACATAACCTCTCTATAGTTTCGATCAATTTGAATGTCACGCTTTGAGACTCTTCTCCCTTCAAAATAAACTGAACTTACTCCAACTGGAAAAAACACTTGATCAAGATCTATCCATTTTTTTGACATAGCTCACTAATGTATAAATAAATATGAAATATTCCGTTATATTCGTAGTAATTAATCTCTTAACAAATGAGGGTGTGTTTGTCTATATTTTTCATTTTTATGGTTACGTTTGAAGCTTTTGCTCAATACCATGGTTATACACCGTCGAATCGTGGAACTAGAAATTATGCTGCAGGCATAAATTCTTTTGAATATGGAATAATTGGGTCGAACCAAGATGCAACTGGTTCCCCTGTTGGACTTGTTGCCTCGATAGCTAGAAAAGTTCCAAGTGCAAGAAAAATTAGTGATAAATATGGTAATGCTAGTATTGCATTAAGGGGTAGGAATTCTGTTCAAACCGCTGGCGATGAAGTTTTATGGGATATTGATGGGGTATTGTATTCAACTGCTCCTATGATCGGAATCCATCAAGTTAAATACGTAGAAATTATTAAAGGGATTGCTGCAGCCAATAAGTATGGAAGTGAAGGCGCTGCAGGAGTAATTATTATTAAAACCGCTGTTGGTGCAGATTATAATGATCTAATCAACTCCCCTAAAAACTTGTGGAGAACTGCAACAATAAAAAGAAAAAAGAAGATTAACTAAAAAATTAATTTTATGAGAATTTGTCTGAGTATACTTTTAATATTTTTAACAGGACTGGCGAAAGTTCAATCACAAACTAATGAAAAAGGATCAGTGATTAAAAATGCTAAAATAGTTTCTTCTCAAACACTTGTTGATGCACTTGCAAACCGAATTCCTGGAGCCAGAAAAATTACTGATAAATATGGTAACGGTAATATTGCTCTAAGAGGGAGACAGTCTTTCAAAACCTCTGGCAATCAAGTTTTATGGGAAATTGATGGGATTATATACCCTAACCCACCAACTCTAAATGTAAATCAAGTAAAATATGTAGAAGTTTTAAAGGGTTTAGCAGCAACAAACAAATTTGGGAGTGAGGGAGCTGGAGGAGTAATTATTGTTAAAACAAATGTTAATCCTGAAAAGATAAATAGTGGGAGAAATCTTTGGACACCAAAAAAAGAAAAACCAAAAAAAGTCAAAAAGAAAAAGAAAAAGAAAAAATCTAAAAAATAGATTTCCATTTTTTTAAAGTAGTTAGCCAAAGAGTAAATCCAGAAAATATAGTTAATAATCCAAAAATTGAAAATACTCTTAATAACAAGTTATTGATATCATCTCTAGTATTGTAATCCATAATATGAGTTGCCCATAAAAAATCAAAAACCCTCCAGTCATCATACCTAACTTTTTCAAGAATTCCATTAGATGCATTAATATAGACTTTTAAATTTTTTTCATGATCATATTCAATTACATATGCAGGCAAAGGATTGCCCCTATATTCATGGCCTTTTGGAATACTCTTAATCATAGAAACCCCTTTTATTAATAATCCTTTCACCATATTTTCTTCAGCAATAATAAGAGCTTGCTCTTTTGAAATCATTGGTAGAAGTTCACCCGTTTTAGCATTAAATAGTTTTGAAGCATTTACCCAAAAAAAAGGTTCTCCTGCAATATCAATTATTTTTATTGAAGATATCTCCCCGCTTATTTTATTTATGTCTATTAGATTGTTAAAGACTCTTTGAGACAAATTCTCTTTACGAAAATTATCTCCATGAATTTCATCAATATCTGTCCAACTAAAATATAGCCCTGATATTGTCCACAACAAAAATTGAACGCCTATAATTAAACCTAAGTATTTATGAATATTTCTAATCTTTAGTGAGAATTTAGCTTTCATTTTTTTAAAATTATAATGTTTTTCTTCCCAATATTAGGTATTTTTCCGTTATGAAAAAATTAACCCTTATCTCATTTTTAATTTTTACTTCATGTAATCAAAAACCAATAGAAGACTTTAGTGAAGCTGAAATTGTTTCTACAATTAAGCTCCCTAAAGAGATAAACGAGACTTCGGGACTAGAAATAGTGAATAATAATTTTATCACTCACAATGATTCTGGAGGAGATCCTGTTTTATATGAATTTAATGAAGATGGGGTAATCCTTCAAAAATATAATATTAATGAATCCTCTGACTCTAATTTAACAAATGAAGATTGGGAAGACATAGCACAAGATGGACAGTATCTTTATATTGCTGATACAGGAAACAACTTTGGCAATAGAAAAGATCTTAGGATTATTAAAGTTGATCCGAACAACAGTTTTCAAGCTATTGATGTTATAAATTTCTCCTATCAACAACAAGACTCTTTTTTCCCAAGCCTCCATCACAAATTTGATGCTGAAGGCCTAACAATCATTAATGATGTTATAGCTCTTTTCTCTAAAGACAGAGAATCTTTTAATACTGATTTATATCTTATTCCCTCTAATGGCGGCTCCCTTTTACCTAATAATACATTTAATGTAAACGCATTAATTACTGGAGCTGATTATAATAGTAGCATTGGTCTTTTAGCTCTTATAAGCTATGATTCAGATGGGAATCAATACATAATTTTATTTAGAGACTTTGATCCTCTTAAAGCAAATAGATTTGATAAGTTTAAAATTCCAATTGACAAATCTCAAATGGAATCAATTAAGATTATAAATGAAAAAGAATTTTGGATTACTTCTGAAGATGAAGGCAGCGGACATCCCACGCTTTTTAAAATAGTGGTGAGATAAAAACGCTTCTATTAAAACCAATTAACAAAAATTCAAAATTAACCTAGCTAAAAAAGGACTAAACAATAATTTAGAAGCGTTTTTATAATCACCTATTAAATTTACATTTTAATCTGGAGCGATTTTTTTAAAAAAAAGTTAAAATTTAAATTAATCTAAAAGATATGTTATGCTAATTTTTAAGTATGGGTGCCTTTGGAATCTTTGTTTGTAATTATCTTGAGACATTGAATTGAAAGTTGTTAAAATTTGAAACTTATTTAATCTCTGTAATAATCCTACTTGAATTATATTTCGATATTTTTTAGACTTCATGGTAAGAGATGCGTTATCATTAAAAAGACTTCCCTCTATGTTGAAATCATGAAAGTAATATTCTTGTCTGGTTCCAAGATAAAAAGATAATTTATTTTGTTTCATGTTCATTATATTATCAAAAAAGTGAAATGAATCTAGAAGTCCTATCATAATTCCAACATCCAAGCCCGTTTTTATTTGATAAGTTCCCACTTCAGAAAACAATTTTGTTTCAAGGTTAACATTTTCCTCCACATTAAATCCTTTGAAGTAATTGATTAAAAAATTAAGATGAACCTCTTGAGGCATTTGAGCATTCCATTCAAGCTCTTGAAGGTTAAGAAATAATCGATGATATAAATTTTGCATGCCCTTTGCTAAAGATGCTGTTCCCGTTATCCCTAACTTTCCAGATAAAGATAAACTTATTTAAAAAACAACCATCCACTATATGGATAATCATATTTTCTTGGGTATACCTCATCCTTTCTAAAGAACTGACTAGATGGAGTATAAATTTCCTGACCTATTGTAAAATGATTAATTAGTGCTTTCTCGTTTTTTGATTTAGCAAATTTTGAATATGTCAAAAAAATACCACTTGAATAATAAAAATCTTTTGCAAAATATAGGTCATTATCTACGTCAAGGTTAATTGTATTTTGACTATATAAAAAATTTGTAAGCAGAACAGCTAGGTAAATTTTTTTTGGTAATAAAATATTTTTTAAGGGCAATTATTTTAAATTTATATCAAAGTTAATTATATATTATTGATCATATAATATGAATATTCGGCAAGCAATAAGTAAAGACCTTGATGATATAAAAAAAATAGCGGACGCATGCGCTATTGATATGGCTAACTATAGTGTTTTTCAATGGAATGAAAAATATCCTTCGAAAGAGGTTTTTAAAAATGATATAGATTCAGGCTCATTATATGTTCTCGAAAAGAATAAGCAAATCATAGGCTGTATTATGCTAACTGCTTTTAAAGATGACGTATATAAAGATGTACAATGGTTAACTAAAGATTCTAAAAACTTATACTTACATCGATTAGCTGTAGACCCCCGTTTTCAAAAAAATGGGAATGGAAGCAAATTAATGGATTTTTCTGAATCCTTTGCTGTTGAGAATAATTTCATTTCTATTCGATTAGACACATTCAGTTTAAATCAGAGAAATAATAAATTTTATAGATCTCGGGGATACACTCAGCTAGGAGATGTTTTTTTTCCAATGCAAAGTGACCTTCCATTTCATTGTTATGAAAAAGTGTTACTTTAAAACCCTAATTTTTTAAGATCCTTCTTTTCATCTGCAGTGTCAATTCTTAAACTTCCACAATCTAGTGGAATAGAAACAATTTCTGGTACTGGAAAATCTTCAGATGAAATATTAAGGTCCTCATGTAAATACGCATTTTTCATATATTGCGCCCATATTGGCAATGCCATTGTAGCTCCTTGACCAAAAGCAATATTCTCAAAGTGAACTGAACGATCTTCTCCTCCAACCCAAACTCCAGTAACTAAATTTGGCACCATCCCCATAAACCAACCATCACTTTGATTTTGAGTCGTCCCAGTTTTACCAGCAATTGCATTTTCAAAAACATATGGATATCCTGTTATAATATTTTTATATATGTAATTAGATTCTTCAAGACCTGCATGTCGTAACCTTCCTCCAGAACCGTAGTTTGTTACCCCTTCCAATAAATTAAGAGTAACATATGCCACTTCTTCGCTTAATACATCTGTAGTTTCAGGAATTACCTCAAAAAGAGGGATTCCATTTTTATCTTCAATTCTAGTAATAAAGATAGGCTCTACAAATATTCCCTTATTTACAAATGTACTATACGCTCCTACCAATTCATATAGACTAATGTCAGGGGTCCCAAGAGCTATTGAAGGCACCTCTGGCAGATAAGACTTAATTCCCATCTTCTTCATTAAAGTTACAACAGGTTTTGGTCCTACTTGATCCATAAGCCTTGCGCTAACAGTATTAATTGAATTTGCTAATGCATTTTTTAAGTTTCTGGTTTGACCATATTTATTACTTGAGTTTTTTGGACACCAAGCGTCAATATTACCATGCTTCATTGGCTCAATACAATAAAGAGCATCAGGCAAGGTATGGCACGGAGACAATTTCAACTGATCAATAGCTGTAGCATAAAGAAAAGGCTTAACTGTTGATCCAATCTGCCTTCTTCCTTGTTTTACCTGGTCATATTGAAAATGTTTAAAATCAAATCCTCCAACCCAAGCTTTAACATGTCCGGTTTGTGGTTCCATAGACATTAAAGATGATCTTAAGAAATATTTATAATAACGTATTGAATCAACAGGTTTCATAATAGTATCTATTTCTCCTTTCCATGAAAAAACTTTCATTGGTGTTTCTAATTGGAAAGACTCCCAAATTTCATCATCACTATTTCCGCTTAACCTCATCTTTCTCCATCTCTCTGATCTCATTGCAGATAATTTAATTAAAGTATCAACCTGACCTTCTCTTAAATCTCGAAAAGGAGGAGTCGGATTTAATGAATCGGGTTCTTTATTCTGAGCAAAGAACTCAGACTGTAAATTTTTCATATGGTCATCCATAGATTGTTCCGCAATTTCTTGTAACCTAGAATCAATTGTTGTGTATATTCGTAGTCCGTCTCTGTATAAATTATATTTGGATCCATCCTCTCTTATGTTTTCTCTTAGCCACTGATTCATAAACTCCTGGAGGTATGCTCTAAAATAAGTTGCTAAACCTTCTCTGTGAGACTCAGGAGAATAATCTACATTTAATGGAAGCTGAACTAATGAATCTAATTCATTTGTTGAAATCATCTCGTTTCTAAACATTTGTTGAAACACAACATTTCTTCTTTCTAAAACTAACTCAGGTCGTCTAAGAGGGTTATATAATGATGAATTTTTAAGCATCCCAACCAACATTGCTGCATCTTCTATAAGAAGACTGTCAGGTGTTTTGTTTAAATAAATTTTAGATGCAGACCTAACACCATCCGCATTATTGTTAAAGTCATATATGTTAAGATACATTGCAATAATTTCATTCTTTGTATATCTTTTTTCAATCTGCAAAGCTAAAACCCATTCCTTTGCCTTCTGTAATACTGCTTGTGCAAAACTTCTAGATCTCACTCCAACAAACAATTGCCTTGCAAGCTGTTGTGAAATTGTACTAGCTCCTCCTCTTTTATTTAAAAAAATGATTGCCCTTAGTGTAGATCTCACATCAATACCTGGGTGAGAATAGAATCTTTCATCTTCAGTTGCAATAAGAGCGTTAACTAGGTTTGAAGGAAGTTCTTTATATGTAATAGGGGTTCTATTGTCATTAAAATAATATTTTCCCAAGATCTCCCCATCTGATGAAATAATTTGAGTAGCCAAATTTGTATTTGGGTTTTCTAACTGTTCAAATTCTGGCATTTCTCCAAAATAGCCATTCCCGGTTAAAATAAATAAGGAGAAAAATGAGATTATTCCTGACAGCAATAGTATCCAGTATATTTTTATTAAACGTCTCTTTTTCATTCCTATTAGTATTGATTCAATTTAATGTGACCGGCTCTTCCCTTTTTAAAAATTTTGTTACTATTCTGTTTTCCTTTTCTGAGCTCTTTCTGCTCTTGATACGAAAGTTGAATTGTTTTGTTGCAATCATCAGAACAACAGGTGTTCATTTTTTCTTGACAATTTTTACATTGAATAAACAATAGGTGACAAGCCTCGTTTGTACAATTTACATGAGTGTCCGCAGGCGCTCCACATTGGTGACAACTAGAGACAATCTCATCAGATATTCTTTCACTTTTCCTTTCATCAAAAACAAAATTTTTGCCTAAAAAATTATTTTCCAGTTTATTCTGTTTTACCTGTCTGGTGTATTCTATAATTCCTCCTTCTAGTTGGAATACATTTTGTATTCCTTTGTGTTTCAAATATGCACTTGCTTTCTCACATCTTATACCTCCAGTACAATACGTTAAGTAATTCTTGTCTTTACCATTTTTTTCTAATTGGTCATCAATCACTTGAAGAGATTTTCGAAATGTATCAACGTCAGGCTTAATAGCTCTCCTAAAAAACCCTATTTCACTTTCATAATGATTTCTCATATCAATACATACTGTATTATCCTCATTTAACATCTGATTAAATTGCTCCGCATTTAAATAATCACCAATTTTTGTGACATCAAACGATTTGTCATCTAACCCATCTGCCACAATTTTTTCTCTAACCTTAATTGTCAGCTTTAAAAATGATTTACTGTATTGTTCAATTGCTACATTTAGCCTTATTTCATTAAGTGGAGTTAAACTTTTTAGAGACTCCTTAAATTTATTGTAGTTTTCTTTTGGGACAGATAGTTGTGCATTTATCCCTTCTTTAGCAACATATATTCTTCCCAGAACATCTAGCTTAGACCAAACAATAAAAAGGTGGTCTCTAAACAGATTTGGATTTCCAAGCTTAAAATACTTATAAAAAGATAGCGTTATTCTTTCTTGAGAATTTTCATCAATTATTCTGGCGCGCTCTTCAGCACTATGTTTATTGTACAGTTGCATGCTATACTAATATAGAATGCAAAATTACAACTTTTTAATGACCTTAGCCCTTTCAGTCATTCAAACCCTCTTGTTTTGGACCAACTAAAAGCAATTCTGTTTGTCGACCATTAATATATCTGAACCCTTCTTTGCCAAAAAAGCCTGGAACCTCCAACATGATTCTTATATCTTTTTTCCACTCTGGAATATAAACTGTTGTATTTAATTCTATTGCATAAGTTGTGTTATGTTGAAGAGGATAATCTCCAGTTAGTGGAACACCACCTTGTGAATCCCACATACCAAGAGTTGTTCCAGCAGAATGTCCATAGGTTCCAAGTGGATGAGTGTATATTGATGGTCTTAGTCCTTCTGCTTTGCCTTGCTTTAAAGACTTTCTTAATATTTCATTTCCTGTAACACCTAATGCAAAATTATTTGTAAAAATATCCTGTACCCTATTCCCCTCTTTTAATGCATTAACTAAAAAAATTGGAGCACTAGTTTCTCCAGGTTTTAGTACATATCCTAATTCTTGACAATCTGTATTTAGAGTTAGATATGAAATACCAAAATCACAGTGAAGCAAATCTCCTGGTAGTATTCTATCAAATTTTGATTTATTGTCAAATGCATATAAATCACTAGCATCTTTTCTTTGAACATCAACACTAGGGTGGAACCATGTGTCAAGTCCTAGATCAATAACCTTTTCACGCATCCACCAAACAACATCGTCGGTAGTGGTAATGCCGGGAGTAATTACTTTTGTTGAAAAAGCTTCTCTAATTATTGCATGACTTATTTCAACTAACTGGGAATAAACGGTCATTTCCATTGTAGTTCTTGTCTCGATCCATGCAATTGCAAGATCTTCTGCTGAAACAATTCTATTCCTGTATTTATTTGGCAGGACATTATAAAGTTGGTCATAATGATATTTACTAAGGCCATCTGCTAAAGACTCATAACTTGATGAGTTTATACCAATCTTACTAGGATCTTGACTAACGATATAGTCCCTTAATGCTTTCCATTGATTAGGTTGCTTATCTTTATCCCAAATCGAAGGGATATTGTCTCCAAAAGGATATCTGGTAATTGCAACTGATTTAAACTCATTAGTTTTAGAGTCTATTGAAAAAACTAAAATAGTAGTTCTCCTCGCGTTTAACCATTTAGGAGGTAGCATTGTTTTGATTATTGGATCTTCATTATATTCTCTAGTAATAAGAACCCACATATCAATGCTAGTTTTTTTCATCAATGATGGCAATAAATTATTGAACCTGTCCTGCTGAAGTTCGTTAATAAACTCTGCACGATCTTTTAAGGATAGAATATCCTGAGCTGAAATATTTACACTTAGTGTAAGACCTAAAATTATTAATATCTTTCTCATAGTTTCATAAAATATAAATATAAAAAATATTACTTTAGTGACAAAGGCATCAATATGGCAGACAAAGATTCAAAACTAAAAGCTCTTAAATTAACGTTAGATAAATTAGACAAAACCTATGGGAAAGGTTCTGTTATGAAGCTGGGGGATCAAACTATAGAAAAGATAGAAGCTATTTCTTCCGGTTCAATAGGATTGAATCTGGCAATGGGTGTGGGAGGTTATCCTAAAGGGAGAGTAGTTGAAATATACGGTCCAGAATCTTCAGGAAAAACTACACTTGCATTACATGCTATAGCTGAGTGTCAAAAAAGTGGAGGCATTGCTGCATTTATTGATGCTGAACACGCATTTGACCGGTTTTATGCTGAAAAGCTAGGTATTGATTTATCTGAACTTGTAATTTCTCAACCAGATAATGGAGAACAAGCTCTAGAAATTGTAGATAATTTAATTCGTTCTGGAGCACTTGACGCAGTGGTAATTGATTCTGTTGCAGCGCTAACTCCAAGAAGTGAAATTGAAGGAGAAATGGGGGATTCTAAAATGGGTTTACATGCGAGATTAATGTCTCAAGCAATGAGAAAGTTAACAGCTTCTATCAGTAAAACAAATTGTACAGTTTTTTTTCTGAATCAGTTAAGAGAAAAAATAGGTGTTATGTTTGGTAACCCTGAAACTACAACAGGAGGGAATGCATTAAAATTTTATGCATCTGTTAGGTTAGATATTAGAAGGTCAACTCAAATAAAGGATTCAGAAGGTGCTGTTTTAGGGAATAAAACAAGAGTAAAAGTTGTTAAAAATAAAGTTGCCCCCCCTTTTAAAACAGCAGAATTTGATATTATGTATGGAGAAGGAATTTCAAAAACAGGAGAAATCTTAGACCTTGGGGTCGAGTATGAAATTATAGAAAAAAGTGGATCTTGGTTTAGTTACGGAGGAACTAAACTCGGTCAAGGAAGAGATTCTATTAAAGTTCTTTTAAAAGATAATCCAGAGCTTATGGAGGAATTGGAAGGGAAAATATTTCAAATTATAAGCAACAATAAATAAATTACTTTTTTTGTAGTTCCCTATATTTATTAGCAGCTTTGAGAGGTGCTTTTTTTGGATCTGCGAGCAGCTCATCTTTCATAATTTTACGAGTTTTATCGATTAATTCTGGTACATCTTCTTCAGTCAAATCATTAACTTCAATTTTATCTAGAACTTTTGCCCTTAACTGTCCTGGTTTCCCAAAAATTGGATGCCAAGGAAATTTTAATTTGCAGTCAAACATAACAATCGGTATTATAGGGAGTTTATTCTCTATTGCGATTTTAAACGCACCATGTTTAAAGTCTGCTAATACTGCTGTTTCATCCAGATAATTTGTTTCAGGAAAAATACATATGTTATATCCTTCTTCTAGCATTTTGTTCGCTCTGCCATAAACTTCATGTCTGCTTTTTGAGTTAGACCTGTCTACCAGTATAGCAGCTCTCTTATATATATATCCAAAAATTGGTATACTATATAGCTCTTTCTTGCCAACAAATGTAAATGGTGTTTTATTCAATATAAACATCAGAAAAACATCCATGTAGCTAGTATGATTTGCAATTATTAAACAATTTGTTTCTGTTTTAAGCTTATGTTGATCCTCAAATGAAAGATAAAAGCCACTCCCATGTAAAATAATTCTAGACCAAAGATTCCTTGCAATCCAAAATAATTTTGCATAGCCTCTGGGCAACATAAGTATTATAACTAAAAAGGGGAAATAAAGTATTGTTTGCATGGCAGCTAAAGTATAGAACCAAGCCCACCATATTTTAATGACTAATTTATGCAATGACCTTAACATTATTACACGCTAAAATTAACCTTAAAGGTAAGAGGTATTTTGTTTCAGAATGAAAAAAAAATATCTTTGTTTGTATAATTGTCTTTTTATGGCCAAAATTCTCACTGGAGTTCAGTCAACGGGTACTCCTCATTTAGGAAATTTGCTTGGTGCAATAATCCCTTCAATTCAAATGGCAAATAAGTCAAATGAAGAGTCTTATTTCTTTATTGCCAACCTACATTCTCTAACACAAATTAAAGACCCTGAAGTACTACAAAAAAACACATTTTCTACTGCTGCTGCCTGGCTTTCATTTGGTTTAGATACTAATAAAGCCTGTTTTTTCAAACAAAGCGATGTCCCTGAAGTTACTGAACTAGCATGGCATTTAAGTTGTTTTTTCCCATATCAAAGATTAACATTAGCTCATTCATTTAAAGATAAGTCAGATAATTTGAAAGATGTTAATGCTGGTTTGTTTTCCTACCCTATGCTTATGGCGGCTGATATTTTAATGTATGATGCGAATATTGTTCCTGTTGGAAGAGATCAACTGCAACATCTTGAAATTACTAGAGATGTAGCTTCTAGGTTTAATAACCTAATGGGTGATACCTTAGTGATTCCTGAACCTGAAATCCAAGAAGAGGCAAAATATGTTATTGGGACAAACGGTGAAAAAATGAGTAAATCTCAAGGCAACACAATTGATATTTTTCTTCCCGATAAAGATTTGAGAAAGCAAATTATGAGAATTAAAACTCAAAGCCTTTCTGTCGAAGATAAAAAGGATCCTAAAGAATGTAATATATTTAAGATTTATTCTTTAATTGCGTCTAAAGAAAACCAAACATCATTAAAAAACCGATATACTTCAGGTGGTTTGGGATATGGTGAGGCAAAGGAAATCTTGTTTAATGAAATCATACAAAAATTTCAAAAAGAGCGAGATTTATATAGCTCATATCATGCTAATAAGGAAAAAGTGGAGATTGTTTTAAAAGATGGCGCAGAAAAAGCGAGAAAACAAGCTCAAATAGTTCTTAAAAGAGTTAGAAGTAGAGTTGGATTTTAATTGTTTTTTTTTAAATTTGATTAATGTCTATTTCTAAGCACATAATAGAACTTTTACATAAACACGATTGTGTTATTATTCCAGGATTTGGCGCTTTTTTAACTAAATCTATTCCGGCGTCACATGATAATAATGTCTTTTCTCCTCCAAAAAAATCCGTCACATTTAATGGAATGCTAAAAGAAAATGACGGATTACTTGCAAATGAAATTAGTGCAAAAGAAAATATTTCGTACAATGCTTCTTTGAAACAAATTAAAAAGGAAGTTAAAGCTCTATTGTCCTCATTGAAAAGTGATAAAGTTGAAATAGACAATATTGGTGTTTTTCAATTAAACACTGAAAAGAAGATTCAATTCCAACCAAATAAAGATGCCAATTTTGATTCTAACTCATATGGATTAGAAAGCTTTACTAGAAACACTAGAAAGATTGATGACTCTAAAGAAAAGATTAAAACTTTAAGCATCCCAGATTATGCAATTAAATATGCTGCAATATTAATATTACTTATTGGGATAAGCTCTATTAGTTACATTTCATTTGATGATTATCAAAATGGGCAAAAGGTTGAATCATTAGCTAATGCTCAAAAAAAGATTCTACAAAATGTTCAAACAGCAACATTTGATCTTGGAGAGTATTCAAAAATAAATATTCCAATTAAGAAAAGTATTACACCATATAATTCCAATTCAATATATTATAGCGTTATTGCTGGATCTTTTCGATCAATGGGCAATGCAAATAATAAATTAAAGTCATTAATTAAGCTGGGCTATGAAGCCTCGTTTACATCAATTAATCCTAAAGGCCTTCACCGTGTCGCATATGCTAGACTTCAAAACAGGAATGAAGCTGTTAAATTAATCGCTAGGATAAAGAAAGAAAAGGGTAGTGACGCTTGGTTGTTAATCGAAAAATAAAAACTAAAATTTACTTAACCAGTTCTGTGGATTCTCTGGTTTTAACTCATTAAATATACTAAACTTTAATATAGCCTTTCCTGATGTGATATTTGTAAATATTATTCCTATTTCTTCTCCTGCTTTAATTTTGTCTCCTTTCTTAACAAAAACTTGTGATAGGTTCTGATAGTTAGAAATATATTTTCCGTGTCTTATTAAAATTCCTGGATTACCTCCTTTGAAGCCGTAAACAGATAAAACCTGTCCTTCAAAGATAGATCTAACTACTGAATTAGGTGATGTTGCTATCATAATCCCTGTACTGTTTATTGTTGTTGTTCTAACAACTGGATGGGGCTGAGTTCCAAACCTTCTGGTAATTACCCCTTCTTTTAATGGCCAAGGTAATTGGCTTTTATTTGACAAAAAGTTTGAAGAAATAATCCTGCCTTCAGGGGTAAGAGTGAAATTATTAACACTTGAATCATTATTATTTGATTCTGATATAGCCAATCTAATTAATTTTTGAATTTCATTATCAATGAGTTTTGATTCTTTTTCCTTTTGTCTTATTTCAGTCAAATAATTTTTATTGGTTTTTTCTAAATTATTGAATAGGCTATTCTTTTTTTGTTTTTCTCCTTCAAGTTCTTTTTTAATTTTTTGATTTTCTCCTATTATAACTTCTCTCTTTTTTCTGTTTTTCTCTAATGTATCAATCAATGATGAAATATTATTTTGGGTGAGGACAATTTTATTTGCTTGTTCTTTTCTGTAAGCTGAGTATTGTTTAAAATATTGGAATCTGGTAAAGGCTTGATTGAAATTTCTTGAAGCAAACACATACATGAATTTTATTTTTGAGGATCTTTTCTTGTAAGAATTAGAAACTATTGTTGCATATTCATCTTTTAATTTTTTAAGCTCAATCTGTAAATCATAAATTCTATCATTTTTATTTTTTATCTGATTGGATAAGTTTTTTGATTGTTGATTGTTAACCTCTATAAGTTTATTTCTTACAGAAATTTTTAACTCTACATCTTCAATGTTGTCTAAAAGGGTTATTGTCAATTTTTTATTCTCAGAAACAAGTACATTAATTTTCTCTATTTCTTTTTTTATGGATAATTTTTGGGCTTCTAATTTTTTTTGTTGCGCATTGTAATCCTGTGAAAAGCTATAGTTAAATATAAGAAGAGGAGCTAAGAATAAAATTCTATTGTAATAGTTCATTTATTTTTATTTTTTTATATCCTTCAGGGATTTCAATTGGAAAAGTTAAGTTCTCTGGAAAATCTATTTGACTATACTCCATTGTTATTTTTGATATTTTTCCGTTTTTAATTATTGATATAAATACTTCAGTAGGCATCTTTTTTTCATTGAATGATTTAAAATTTTTATACTCAACAACTATCAACGTATTAATTGAACTAAAATATATCCGCTGCTCTTCAAGGACAAAATTAATCGGATTAAAAAATAGTGTAGGTTGCATGCTCTCTTGATTTTTTAAAGGAGTGAGAACATATTGCGTTGGATTTTGTATGATTTTCCATTTTATTTTGTCTACATCAATTATAGGCTTCCCAAATAAAATATTTTGAATTAATTCTAAGGAAACTGGTGGCAATAATCCTGTGTTACTATAATTTAAAGGAATATCAATATATGTTCTTTGAAATTTTTCATAGAAAATAAATTGATTTTTTGTTATGAGGGCTTTAGCTATAGGCACAATCATAGAAGCGCTAATCCATAATGCTTCATTTTGCTCTACACGCAAGTTTAAATTAATACTTTGAATTGTTTTCCCATTATCAAATTCTATTTTTGCTCTATTTCTAATTTTTTTAAATTTATTTTCAGATTTTCTTATTTCTTTTAAAGCACTTTTTAAATCAAGACTTAAATCTGATTCATCAGAAGAGGCACTCTTATTAACTGAGCAACTAGAGAAGACCAGCATAAGAATAAAAATAATTCCTTTATTTAATAACCTATTCATCATCATTGCTTTCTAATTTTGAGTAATCTCCTAAATATATATTCTTAAACTTCCCATCAAAAATTGTATTAGAACCTATTAGTGAATTTTTTAACTCTGTATTACTAATCTTTGAGTTTTCCATTATAATACTTGATGAAATATTAGAATTTTTAATTTCAACATTGTCATTTATAGTTACTCCTGGGCCTATAGTTGAATTAGAGATTGTAATGTTCTTGCCCATAAAAACAGGTTCGATAACTTCTACACTTCCTTCCTTTTTATACCCTACAGGCTTAGGGGCCAACAATGTTAGCATCTTAGAGTTTGAGTTAATAATTAGTTTTGGTGTGCCACAATCCATCCAGTTTTCTATAATTTGTGATTTAAATATATAGTCCTTTTCAATCATCTTTTCAATTCCAAAATTTAATAAATATTCTTCTCCTGGACTTAGTTTTTGATTTAGATAGGGTCTAAGCTCTTCTCTTAAAATTGAAGCGTCCTTAAAATAATATATTCCAACTACTGCTTTATTTGATATATAAGTTTCTGGCTTCTCAACCAGTTCAATTATATTAGATTTACTATTTAAACGCACTACGCCATAGCTAGATGGGTCTTTTACTTCCTTAACCCAAATTAACCCATCTACTTCATCGCTAATAGTTAATCTTCCATGTATTAATGTGTCTGCATAAGCTATAATTGCAGGACCGTTTAAAGATTCTTTAGCGCACATAATTGCATGGCCAGTTCCTAACTTTTCAATCTGTCTATATATTTTTGTTTTTGCATTATATTGATTAGAAATGTCTTCAAGTAATTTGATTATTTTGTCATCAAAATAACATTCATCACCAACTATATAAATTATTTCTTTAATGTTTGTGTTTATTGATAATGCAATCTGGCTAATTAAATGGGAAACAATAGGTCTTCCCGCAACATTAATTAATGGCTTTGGTGTTTTTAAGGTAAATGGTTTAAGCCTAGTACCTCTGCCTGCCATTGGAATAAAAACTTTCATTTAGTAGTGTTTTTTCCAAAAATACAAAAAAGTGAAGGATGAAAAGTTAAAACTATTTTATGAATTTAGAGCTTCGGCCCCACCAACAATCTCTAATATTTCATTAGTTATGGCAGTTTGCCTTGCTTTATTATATGTTAGCTTTAATTGATCTATTAGTTCTGATGCATTATCTGTTGCTTTATACATTGCGGTCATTCTTGCTCCATGCTCTCCTGCAATAGAGTCAGAGATTGCTTTAAACAACTGAACAACTAGTGCTTTTGGTATTAATTCATTTAAAATCTCGGACTGTGATGGTTCAAAAATATAATCCCTTGAAGCTTGAGCTGATGATTCTTCTGCGTCTTCTTCAATTGGAAGATATGGTTCAATTGTTAGATGTTGAGTTGCTGCATTCTTCGAGTGATTATAAACCAATATTATTTCATCATAACTTTCATCAGAAAACTTTTCCATAAATAACTCAGCTATTTTCTTAACATTTTCATACGAAAATTCATCATAAACAGAATTAAAAGAATCAATTACATTATTTTTTTTAGATAAGATATCTCTTCCCTTTTTCCCTATACAAATAATTTCCACATTTTTAGACACATATTTTGTTTCAATAAGTCTGGAAACTTCTTTAATTACATTGGAATTAAATCCTCCACAAAGACCCTTATTAGAAGTTATAGCAACCGCCAAAATTTTCTTAATTGATCTTTGTATGAAAAATGGACTATCTAGTGACTCTCCTGAAGTAGAAATGTTTTGTATTAATCCAGATAATTTATTTGAGTATGGAAGAGTTGCTGAAATTGAGTCTTGAGCTTTTTTAAGCTTAGAAGCAGAGACCATTTTCATTGCATTTGTTATCTGCATCGTAGAAGATACAGAGCTAATCCTATTTCTTATCTCTTTTAACCCAGACATTTAAAATGTTTTTGCGATTTTTTCTGAAACTGTTTTTAATTGATCCATTTCTTTATCAGATATTTTTCCTGACCTTAACTCACTAAGTAGTTTTTTGTGATTTTTCTTTAGTTCTTGTAAAAAACTTGCTTCAAAAGCTTTTACCTTATCTACTGGAACATCCTTAAGTAAATTTGCAGATCCAGCATAAATGATTGCAATTTGATCCTCAACTTTAAAAGGATCATTTTGATTTTGTTTTAAAATCTCAACATTTCTTCTTCCCTTCTCAATAACATTAAGTGTTACTGCATCTAAATCTGATCCGAATTTAGAGAAAGCTTCAAGCTCTCTATATTGTGCTTGATCTAGTTTTAGAGTTCCTGCAACTTTCTTCATTGATTTAACTTGAGCTGATCCTCCAACCCTAGAAACGGAGATTCCAACATTAATCGCTGGTCTAACACCTGAGTTAAATAGGTCTGATTCTAAGAAAATTTGACCATCAGTAATAGAGATAACATTTGTTGGGATATAAGCCGTAATATCTCCAGCTTGAGTTTCTATAATTGGCAATGCTGTTAATGAGCCTCCTCCTTTAACTTTGGATTTTAATGCTTCTGGAAGATCATTCATTTTCTTAGCAATCTTATCCTCAGCAATAACTTTTGCTGATCTCTCCAATAGTCTTGAATGAAGGTAAAAGACATCTCCAGGATAAGCCTCTCTTCCAGGAGGTCTTCTTAACAATAATGACACTTCTCTATATGCAATCGCTTGCTTAGACAAATCATCATAAATTATTAAAGCAGGTCTTCCCGTATCTCTAAAGTATTCCCCTATACAAGCTCCCGCAAATGGAGCATACACTTGCATTGGTGCAGGGTCAGATGCGTTTGCAGCTACCACAACTGTATAATCTAAAGCTCCTTTTTCTTCAAGCGTTTTTGTTATACCTACAACAGTAGATGCCTTTTGTCCAATTGCCACATAAATACAAAATACTGGATTCCCTGCATCATAAAATTCTTTCTGATTTAAAATTGTATCAATACAAACTGTTGTTTTTCCTGTTTGTCTATCTCCAATTATTAATTCTCTTTGCCCTCTCCCGATAGGAATCATTGCATCAATTGATTTAATCCCTGTTTGTAATGGTTCGTTAACCGGTTGACGATATATTACTCCTGGAGCCTTTCTCTCTATTGGCATTTCAAGTAGTTCTCCTTTTATAGGACCCTTTCCATCAATTGGATTTCCTAAAGTATCAACTACTCTTCCGAGAATTCCATCTCCAACATTTATTGATGCTATTTGCTTTGTTCTTTTTACTGTTTGACCTTCTTTAACCCCTCTAGATGACCCAAATAAAACAACACCCACATGGTCTTCTTCCAAGTTTAGGACCATTCCTTGAAGGCCATTTTCAAATGCCACTAGCTCACCATACTCTGCATTGGAGAGGCCATATACTTGAGCTATTCCATCTCCTACCTCTAGTACTGTTCCTATTTCATCAAATTCAGAAAGGATGTTTGCTGAATCTAATTGTTGTTTAAGTAAAGCTGAGATTTCAGCTGGTTTTATTTTTTGCATTTTTTTTGTTTTAATTATTTCGTGTAAGTTGTTTTTGCATTTTATTTAATTTCTTCTTAGCGCTTGCATCAAATTGGATATCGTCAAAATCAAGGACAAAGCCTGCTATAATCTTTTTATCAATTTTTTTCTTTAAGTTAATTTTTCCCTTTTTAATTGAGGCTAAGTATTTAACAACCTCTTCTTCTAAATCAATTGATAATGGAACTGCAGAAGTTATGCTTGCTTCAATTATTCCTTGTCGTTTAGAATATAGTGCATTAAAACTCTCTGCAATATTTTCAAGCTGATCTATCCTATTGTTTATTGTAAGGAGGTGAATTAAATTAATTATATTGGGATGTGAATCTCCAATAATCTTTATTATTAAATTTCCTTTATCATCTTTTGAAATAGTAGGATTTAACAAATAGTCTGACAATTCACGAGAATTAATAAGCAAATTCTTGACGCTGTTTATCTCAGAATAAGTTTCTTTAAGTTTGTTGCCCTCTATTGCATATTCAATTAAAGCTTTGGCATATCGTTTTGATGCTATTTTTGAATACATTATTAATTTTTACTTTGGTCCTCTAGAAGTTTATTAATATAATCTTCATGGTTATTGTTTTTTTTCATTTCCTTATCAATAACTTTACTTGCTATCTCAACTGATAAATTTGCTACTTGATTTTTTATCTCATTCATAGCAGCTCTTTTTTCATTATCAATTGATTGTTTAGCTTGTACAATAATTTTCTCAGCTTCAACTTTAGCGTCAGCTTTAGCTTGATCAATAATTTCTTTGCCAGATTGTTTAGATTGGTTGAGCATTGCGTCGCTTTCAGCTCTAGCTTCTTGGAGAATCTTTTTGTTTTCAGTTTGGAGCGACTCCATTTCCTTTTGTACTTCTTTGGCAGAATTCAAAGAGTCAATGATAGTCTTTTCTCTTTCGTTCACAGCATCTAATATTGGCTTCCAGGCAAATTTTCTTAACAAGAAAATCAATCCTACAAATAATATCAGTTGCCAAAAAAACAGACCTGATGAAAACTCATTTATTAATTTTTCCATAAGATTTATATACGTTTAGTTAACAGCAAATAAGGCAGCAAATGCTATCCCCTCTACTAGTGCAGCAAGAACAATGGCAGCAACAAGTATTGTGTTAGATGCATCTGGTTGTCTTCCAATTGCTTCCATGGCACCTCTACCTATTCCTCCAATTCCAAGTCCAACTCCAATGATTACGAGTCCTGCTCCGATAATTTTTGGTATTTCCATTTTAATTTATTTATTAGTTATACATTAATTTAATGATCGTCTTGTTGAATTGCAAATCCAAAATATAAAGCAGATAATAGCGTAAAAATATAGGCTTGTAACAATGCTACTAAAAGCTCAATAATAGATACAAAAAAAACAAGAACTAGTGATAAACCTGATCCTACTAGATTTTTAAAAATAAAAATTAATCCAATCAAGCTATATAATAAAATATGTCCAGCCAAAATATTTGCATACAATCGAAGCATTAAAGTAAAGGGTTTTATAAAAATCCCTAATAATTCGATTGGAGCAATAAGTGGCTTAAGGATAACTGGTACTCCAGGCATCCAAAAAATATGTTTCCAATATGTTTTATTTGCAGTTATGTTAGTAATTAAAAAAGTTATTAAAGCTAGGCAAAACGTTACTGCAATATTTCCGGTTACATTAACTCCAAGAGGAGTCAGTCCTAATAAGTTAAGAAACCAAACAAAAAAGAATAGAGTAAGAAGAAAACTCATATAGTTTTTATACTTTTCCTCTCCAATGCTTGGTATAGCTATTTCGTCTCGAATATATATAACTATCGGCTCAATAAACCTTCCAATCCCTTTTGCAACTTTATTGTTTTTACTATATGATTTTGCGAGAGACACAAATAACAAAATCATTAATAGGGAAACAACAATAATGGTAAAAACACTTTTTGTAATCGAAAGATCAAGAGGTTTTGAGTTAATTACATGTCCCTCTTCGTCATATTCAATTAATCCTTCGGAATTAGTTTCATAAATTTTCCCATGGTAAAGTTTATAGTATTTATCTCCTGCATTTACAACCTTTTTTCCATGACCCAGTTTTGATGAAAGGAAAACTTTTATTCCTTCATCAACCAAAATAACTGGTAGAGGAAAGTCTATATAAATTTTTTCTCCTGTTTTTTTATCTTTTGTTGAAAAAAGTGAAAAATCATGAGAATCCTGAACGTGATGGTTTATATATTCCGTAATTTCTTCCTGCAGAGACAATTCATTCTTTTCTTCTTCAATTGCATAACTATAACTTGAAGATAGAGCTATCAAAATAGTTAGAGAGAATGTCTGAAAAATTTTTGTCATTCTTAAGCTTTGTACATTAAGTTTTTCGCGACAAATGTAAGGTATAAATAGAAAATTTTAAAGTGATTTTAGATCAAAATATCAAAAAGTTATTTAAGATTTTTTGTTTGAAAAATTATAAGCCAAATAATAACGATAATAGCAATAACAGAAAACAGCAAAGTATAGATGTCAAGTCCCCAAAAAGCAATACTATCAAGATAAAGGCCTGCTTGCAAAAAAACGTACATGATAGCTGCTATTTCAACTGCTAGGCCAGAAAAAATCAACCAAGATTTAGGCTGTTTTTTCAGTTTTTTCATGTGAATCAGAGAAATTAGTGATTTTTTTCAATCCTCCTGAGATTTCTTTTTCTTCTTTCATTGAAGATTTTGCATTGAAGATTGCTCCGGATTCTACTATTAGCTTTGATATGGTTACATCCCCTTCAACTGAACCCGTTGACTCAACAGATAATAAATCCTTTACTTGTATGGTTCCTGTGAAATTTCCTGCTATATCCGCTGAGCTACAAACTATAGTTCCATTAATGCTTCCCTTCTCACCAATTACAACCTTTCCTTTTGTTTCAATAGATCCTTCAAAAGTTCCATCAATTCTAAAGTCAGATTCAGAAACAAAGTTTCCAACAAAAGTTGTGTTCTTTTCTATTGTATTACAGCTGGCTGATAAATCAAAATTTTTCATCTTATTATAAAGCAGGGCGATAAAACTACAATAATATTTTTAATTAATAGAGAATTTATTATTAATATTGCCAATAAAATCAATGTCAGTATGGCAAAAAAACTTAAAATAACTTGTGACTATATCGAATATAATATAGAAACCTCTAAGGATCTAACAATTTTAGAATTAGCTCTTGAAAATGACATTGATGCCCCATATTCATGTCAAGGCGGTATTTGTAGTACTTGTCTTGCACGAATTGTTAAAGGTTCTGTTACAATGGATGATAATCAAATACTGACAGATGATGAAGTTGAGGAGGGGCTTATATTAACTTGTCAATCTAGAATAACTTCAAATCAGATTGAGGTTAGTTATGATGATATTTAGCAGTGTCTAAAATTTCTAATGTTTTTTCTATAACTTTTTTAGGCTCAATAGATCTAAATGCAGATTCATAATTTTTAGGAATTTTGTCTCCAAAAATAGATGTAGGAATTTCAGGATAGTCGTTACGATTCACTGTTAATGAATGCTCAATTGGTTGGTCAAAGGGGTTAAAGCCACAAAATGGGTGAGTTAGGCCCCATAAGCTTAGAACTGGGATGCCACAATTAGCGGCAAGATGTCCATTAGCTGAATCCATAGAAATCATAACGTCTAAATAATACATAATGTTAATTTGTTGAGTTAGTGAATATTTTCTAGACATATCGCTTACATTGTTATACGCATTTTCCCAAACTCTTAATTGTTCTAGGTTGTCCTCTCCTCCTCCAAAAAGAAAAACAAAGTAATGCTTTTGCAAATAAGCTATTACTTTTTGCATATGATCTAGTGGATAAGTTTTTCCCTCATTAGAAGCAAAAGGTGCTATTCCAATTATTTTATTGCCTAGATTAATTCTTTCTTCTAAATAAGAATCCTTTAAAAGGGGTTTATTCGGATATTCATGATTGTTTAAATCTACCGGAAACCCTAGTTTTCTAAAAACTTCACAATATCTAAAATGCATCGGAGTTAATGGCTGAAAAACTTTATTTCTTTTTCTAATTAATTTTTTCCTTTCCCTTCTTCCTTTATTAATAGATGCAACTTTATACAAACTCAATCTAAAAAAGAAATTTAAAATAAATGTTCGTATAACAAAATGAAGATCTGCAATTCCGATTATTCTTTCTTGTTTAAGCTCTTTATATAGCATGAATATTCCTTTCAGTCCTTTATACTTTAATTTAAAATCAACTCCTTTAAATGTTAAATTAGCGAACTCTAAAAAAAGAGGTTTTACAAAATGTCGTGAAACAAAAATTATTTTTTGATCTGGATATATTTGATAAAACGATCGTAAAACGGGGACTATCATCGAAATGTCACCAAAAGAAGAAAATCTATAAACAAGTAATAATTTATCTTTCTTCTCCTTCATTCTTTTTATATAATATAGGATTTAAAGATTCATCATTATACATCTTCATTTGTTTGTATACTTTCATTTTTTTGTCGCCTTTTGAGATATCACTAAGAAAAGCATCGATAGCATAGCTCAAATCTTGTCTTTGCTCAAGAAGAATCTCAAGTTTCTGCTTACATGAATTTTTATGATCTTCACTGGCGTCTTCTCTCCTATATTCTTCATCCATATGATATATTTTAAGCACCAAAATAGAAAGACGGTCTAGAGCCCATGCAGGGCTTTCTGAATTTATTGAAGCATTTTCTTTTGGAATAATCTGTGAATATTTGTTTAAAAAATATGAATCAATATATTCTACCACTTCTGTCCTCTCTTGATTTGACTTGTCAATCTTTCTCTTGATTTCCATTCCTTTCTCTGGATTAATGTTTGGATCTCTGATTATATCTTCATAGTGCCACTGAACAGTATCTATCCAATTTTTTTTGTATAAAAGATGAGACAGGGCAGATTCAGCATATGGGTTTTTAATAGGCTGGTTAATATTATCATGTTTGTGATAATCAGCTACTGATTGTTGAAAAATTCCAAGAGCTGAATTGCTTATTTTATTTTCATCCATATTGTTTGCTAATTTAGAACAAAGGTAAAAAGCAAAACGCTAATAATTAGCGAAATAAAGATAAAGTTTAAGCTTTTCGTCTGAAATGAAAGCCATGTTGCTGTCAAATTTTAGTGATTATAGGAGATTAGGCTTAAGAGTAGTCCGGAAACAGCCACTGAAGCATAGGAATATTGTTGAAAAACCTTTGCAATCATTTTTAAAGTATTAATTTTGTAATATACAATAGATATCGTGGTAAAAGATTTTTTTTATACTATAGCATGGATTTTTGATGAAATCTTATTTCTTCCTTTTGATTTTTTAAGAACCCTCCAGTTTGACAGCTGGTTTTTAGCAAATATTATGAGCTGGTTTTTTCTTTTTCTTGGTCTACTTGGTGTGGGATATTGGATCAGGGAGCTTAAACAGTTTGATGATAATGGAGAAGAGAATAGAGATTTTACCGCTCATCCATTTTTATAAATCAAACCCAATATCTTTACGATAATACATTTCTTTAAAAGAGATTTTTTTTATCTCTCTGTAACAGTTTTCTGTTGCTTTTTTGAGAGTCTCGCCAAAAGACGTAATTGCTAAAACTCTACCTCCGTTAGTCAATGTTCTGTTGTTTTCGTTCTTTGTCCCTGCATGAAACACTAATGATTCATTTATGTCATTTAATCCAATAATCGGAAAATGCTTTTGATAGGCTAAAGGATATCCTCCAGAAACTAACATTACAGTTGACGTAAACCTCTGGTCAATTTCTAAATTTAGTAGCGCGAAATTCTCTGTTCCCAAAGCTAAGAAGAGTTCAAGAACATCTGATTTAATTCTAGGAAAAACCACCTCTGTTTCTGGATCACCCATTCTTACGTTATACTCTATTACATAGGGCTCGTCTTTTACTTTAATTAAGCCTATAAAGATAAAACCATTGTATTCCATTTTTTCCTCTTGGATACCCTTGATAGTCGGTAGTATAACTTTTTCTTTTATTTTCAACTTAAACTCGTCGTCTACAAAGGGAACTGGTGAAACCGCTCCCATTCCCCCAGTATTAAGGCCAGTATCTGATTCTCCAATTTTTTTATAATCTTTTGCCATTGGAAATACTTTATGGTCTTTCCCGTTTGTTAAAACAAAACATGACAATTCAATTCCATCAAGAAATTCTTCAATCACAACGCTCGAAGAGGCTTTGCCAAACTTATTCTTTAATAGCATGTTATCAAGTTCTGACTTTGCTGTATTTAGGTCATTTACAATTAATACCCCTTTTCCCGCAGCAAGCCCATCCGCTTTTAAAACATAAGGAGGGCGCATCTCTTCCAGAAACCTATACCCTCTTTTAATATTGTCTTTTGAAAAAGTTGAATATTTTGCTGTGGGTATTTTATGTTTTTTCATAAATTTTTTTGCAAAATCTTTACTCCCCTCTAGTCTTGCCGCAGATTTTCCAGGAGCAATAACGATAACATTGCTTAAGGCTTTATCCTTTTTGAAAAAATCATAAATCCCTTTAACAATTGGGTCTTCAGGGCCAACAAAAACAATTGAAATTTCATTAGATAAAACGACATTCTTTATATGTTCAAAATCATTTATGTCTCCTGCAATGTTTTCTCCTATTTTTTCAGTTCCTGCATTTCCAGGGAGAATAAAAACTTTTTTGCATTTTTCGCTTTTCAAAATAGCTTGTGCAACAGCATGCTCTCTCCCCCCTCCGCCTAATATTAAAGTTTTCATTTTATGTGTTTAAAAAAGTGATGATTTTTTCTTCTATATCTTTGGAATAACTCTTGTGCTTCATCTCTACGCTTATAGAATCTAAATTAAGCATTCTAATCTCTTTCAGCTTTATTGATTTAAAAAAAGAGGTCAACCCGCTTAATCTAGACTTATGATTTATGTGCTCTAAGCCTTCATCAATAAATATTACTTTTTTATCCATTGCAACGGCTGGAAGAGCAGAATGAATTCTGGAAGTAATAACTATTTCAGAGTTTGCTATTTTTTTTAACATTGATTTTGCCTTTTCAATTCCTTCTGAATGTGAAGATATTTTTTCTTCAACTATTTGATTAAAAAACTCCGTATCGTAATTCTGATTATTTAGCCATTTTCTAAAAATATAATTTTTGAATTGATAATTAAAAAATTTATATGGCCACTTTATGAAAGATATTACAGTTTTTATTACTCCTTGGCTGGTCCTAATACTTGGTTTAAGTCTATCAAAAGCTCCTATGATTAGGATTCGTTTTTCTTTGTATGAGGAGTCCATAAAATCCTGCTTCTTCAAAGTCAATGTAACACATGATGAGAAATAAGTTTCAATGTTGTGCCGTTTTAAAAGGTTTAGAGTGTATTTGTCTCTACAACCAATCGGCTGATATTGTTTTAAATAATCAATTGTTTTAGGATTAAGAAACTCCTTTTCTATAGATGGGTTAATATGAAAAGAAATAAAAATAGGATCAATATGCTTAGAGGGGGGAAATTTTAGCGGATTCTCCATAAACCAACCATTTATTATCGTCTTGGTCTCTTTTCCTTTATAATTATTTAAGCGCTCTCTCTCTAATATCGTGTAGTCCTGATTAATTAAGTTTATAACGGAAAGTGTTTGAACATAATCCCCAATATTTTTAGAGTTTAAATACCCTATAACCCCTGCATTCATATCATTTTTTTAGCTTGTTTATAAAATGTTTTTTTCTATAGGAAATATTAAAATGGTTAATGATTCTTTGTCTTGCCTTTGAGGCATTGATATCGTTGTTGTTTAAAATAAACTGTATAACCGTTTCAAGAGCGTTTGATTTATTAAATATCAAGCCTGTTTCTCCTATAACATGAGGTATTCCAAAATACTCGGAGCCAATTGGTGTACATTCACAAAGCATTGCCTCACATAATGAATTAGGCAAGCCTTCTAGTCGAGATCCTTGAAAATAATATCTATGATTACTATAAATCTCACGCAATTGAGTTTGTGTTTTTATCCCCATAACGGTTACATTCCTAGACAGTTCTATATAATCTGAAATTTTAATCCCTGCCTCTCCTACTATTGTGAAATTATAATTTTGAATTCTTTTTGCGATTTCATTGAAAAGAGAAATTCCTTTTATGTCTAACACTCGTTGTGAATTAAAAAATGCAACAGTTACTACTGAGTTGCTTTTTTGTTTTTTTATGTTTTTCCAAAACTTTGAGTCATACCCAGTAGGAACCTCTTTAATATTTAATGTGTTCTGCTTTATAATATTTCGTATTCCAGAAATTATTCCATTATCGAAATATGCTTGTTGGCATCCAAATTCTAATGTCTTATGGACAACCCAAATTTCTTGTGCAAATCTATAATTAAGTTTTGCTACAGCCGTACGGAGACCCCTTTTATAAAAAAGGCCATGCTTGGATTGCTTGTCCACAATTGCGTCATACCCCCCCACTATTAATATGCTTTTTTTCATAAATATCCTCGCAAGAAGAAGGGGGAAAAAAGAGTGGTAGTCATTAAACCAGCAGACTAAAAGCGATGATTTATAAAGGGAGCTCAAGCTCAAAAAAATCTCCCTTAATCTATTTATAAAAAAATATAAATTTTTTAGTGGTGGTGAGTATATCTCTATAACTCTTGTGTTTAGATCTTTTAGAATTTTCAAATCTGCTTCAACAAAGCTTTTTTTAACTGAATAAACAAATGTGATGTTAGTCTTCAAGTCTAGTATAATTTTAATTCGTCGACAATTTTTCTATCATTTGAAAGCCTTGGCACTTTATTTTGGCCTCCTAATTTGCCAATAGATTTCATGTAATTTTTAAACTCATCTCTCTTGATCCTTCTAATTACCAAAGGCCTAATAATGCTTCCCGCTACAAGATCATCATAATAAATGTTTAAGCTTCTCATGTGGTCATCTAAATCTTTTGAAAAATCTTGAAGATTCTCTGGCGGTTTTTCAAAATCTATATACCACTCATGATGCGGTAGCCCATGTTCTGGGTTTATCTTAGGCGCCACGGTAAATTCTTTAATAATTATATCTGTATTGTTGAGCGCTCTGCTTAATGCTTTTTCAACTTCCTCTGCAATTACATGCTCTCCAAATGAAGACAAATAGTGCTTAACCCTTCCTGTTACAATTAGTCGATATGGCTTTAAAGACGTAAACTTAACTGTATCGCCAATATTATACGCCCAAAGTCCTGCCGATGTTGAAATGATTAATAGATAATTCACGTTTAATTCAACATGCTCTAAGCTTAATCTTTCATATTCTCCTTTTAAAAAATCTTCTGTCTTTATAAACTCATAAAAGATATCGTTATTTAAAAGCAATAGTAGGTCTGGCTCTTTTTCTGTAAACTCATCTTGATAGCCAAAAAAGCCTTCTGAAGCTGGAAATGTAGCCAAAGTATCAATCTTTTTTCCAAACAGTCTTTCAAACATTTTCTTGTAGGGTTCATAGCTTACCCCCCCGTATACATATAATGAAAGTTCTGGAAAAACTTTGCTAATACTAGTCTGTTGTTTGGTTATAATTTTTTCAAAATACATTTGCACCCAAGAAGGAATTCCGGCAATTATTGTCATTTTTTTTCCGACCGTCTCATCTATTATTTTCTCTACCTTTTCTTCCCAATCTTCAATACAGTTTGTCTCCCATGTCGGCATTCGGTTTTTTATAAAAAGTTTTGGAATATAATGTGCGCTAATACCTGATAAGCGCCCTATAAAAATTCCATTCTTTTTAGTTAACTCGGGGCTTCCTTGTAAAAACATGTGCTTTCCGTTTATTGATTTATAATTTTTAGATTTAAGAAAGTAGTTTAATAGTGCATGAGTTGCTGACTTTATATGTGTTTTTATAGACTCTTTAGTTATCGGGATATATTTGGCCCCTGACGTTGTTCCGCTTGTTTTTGCAAAATATAATGGTTTTCCTGGCCAAAGAATATCTTCCTTTCCATCAACAACTTGGTATATATAATTTTTCAACCCTTCATAATCTCTAACAGGAACATTTTGTTTAAATGTTTCATATGATAAAATTTCTGAAAAGCCATGGTCTGTTCCAAATTTAGTTTTTTTAGCTTTTGAAATTAATTTATGAAAAGTTTTGTTTTGATATTTAATTGGATTTGTAATCCAATTTTGATTTCTTTTTCTAATAAGTTTTGCATATAATATTGCTATAATTGTTTTCATTTAATTAGAATTCTATAAAATCCAAAGGATCAACAGGGTCTCCCTCAAACCATAGCTCAAAATGAAGGTGTGGGCCGCTGGTTAGCTCTCCAGTGTTTCCAGAAAACCCAATAACTTCTCCTCTTCTTACATGCTCTCCTTGGGTTTTAGACAAAGAAGAGTTGTGCTTATATACAGAGGTTAATCCGTTTAAGTGTTCAATTATAATAACAAAGCCTGTTTCTGATGTCCATTCTGAAAAAAGCACCCTTCCGTTGCTAACTGAATAAACGGCAGAGTTTTCAGGAAGGGTAATGTCAACTCCAAAATGCTTTTCCTGTAAACTAAATTCTGACGAAATTCCTCCGTTAGCAGGTTTAAACAAAACGGCACTTAATTTATCTACATTAATATTTGTTAGGTTATATTTGTCCTCTTCTTCAACAATTGCGCGCAAAATTGAATCTTCTACATTTGTGTTCACAAAATCTAAATCATTTGTTGAATATGCTTCTAAAAGAGAATCTTTAGATAAATCTTCAAAATCAATTTTGCCTGATAGTAAGTTTTTCAGAGAAGAGATGTAGTTGTTCTGAATTGAATATAAAGTTTCAAGCGAATCCAGCTTTATTGCATTATTAAGCGAAGAGGCCCTTAGTTCTGTGCTGGTATATCCTCTAAAATACTCTTTAAGTGGTGTAAAATATATGATCAAAAATACTGCAGACAATATGACGGTAAGTCCAAATAGAGAAACAAGAGTTATTTTTAGCCTCGAAGCAGAAAAAATTTTTCTTTTTTTTAATGTCTTTTCATTAACAACAACAAGATGAAAAGTTTCTAATACTTTGTCTATTATGGATGTTTTATTCTTTTTAACCATTAGAGCAAAGATATATTAAGTTCGTCTAAGTGGGAGATATCTTATTTATAAATTCCGTTTAAAAAATATTTCTTTAAATTTGTTTAAAATCAATTTTAAATGATCTTATTAAATTTTATTCTTGGTGCTATTGGTCCTGGACAAGTTGTTATAATTGTTGCAGCTCTTTTATTACTCTTTGGCGGAAGAAAGATTCCAGAGCTCATGAAAGGATTAGGTAGTGGTATCAAAGAGTTTAAAAAAGCCTCTAAAGAAGATACTGACGAAGAAGAAACTGAGGAGTAGTCTTTTTTAACTACTATTCTGTTGGCTTTAAAGTTGTAATTATACTATTCAGCTCAAACATATAATTTCTTTTGCTTTCGGTTGGGGCAAAGGCAAATCCTTCTAGAACAATATATCTTTTGTTTTGAGTGTCTTTTACTATATAGTTTATAAAAGGGCCCGCCATATAATCATTTTCAACCTCCCAAGTCCCTTTCGTTAGGATTGTTTCTAGTCCATTTAATTTCGTTCGATAATAATAGGGCCTGTATGCTTTTTCTGTAATCATGTATGATTTTGGAAGTCTTCCTGGAATATATATCTTGCCTATCGAATCTCTGATTTCAGGAATTCTTTTTTCAATTATTTTTAAATCAATATCTAGCGGAAGAGAATAAACAATTAGATTAAGATGGCCTTTGAAAACTTGTTTTTCTATCCAAATAAAATTTGTTGTGTCTTTAACAGTTGTGTAAGCTGACGGGTACTTTAAAGTTAACCCAAACCTGTTTACAAGCTCTTTTTCTTTATTAAGAGACTTGGAAATTCTTCTTGTTTTTTCTTTTCTTTCATTTTCGGCAAATGTTCTTAATATTAGAGCTTTGTTTTCTTCAAGATAAAAACCCATAGCCTCTTGATCTACTCCGGATATTAAAGCAACTACTTGAGGTTTTGCCCAAAGGTTTTTAACAAGATTGATTTTGTCTATCGTGTCTTTTGAAAAAATTATGACGTTTCTGCCATTTCTGGCAAAACCGCTAAATGCTTTTGGGGGTATATTATATGCGTCATATTTTGGCTCATCAAAAGGCAATCCTTCATAGGGAGCCATAAAAACGCTTCTTGCCTGATCCCCCAGTTTTCCTTCCCACAATTGCTCCTCCATTACAACAGTTAAGCTATTGATCTTTCCGTTTGATTCTGGAACATATGTTGTTGTTGAGGAAGAATTACATGCTGCTATTACAAAGCTAAGCGCAATAAAAAGGCCTAACCTGTTTATCTCTCTTTTAATTCTTTTTTTTCCGGCCATTTTAATTCAATGCTTTTACTCCTGGGAGTTTTTTGCCTTCAAGGCTTTCTAACATAGCTCCTCCTCCTGTTGAAATATAGTTAACCCACGATTCTTTTCCAAACTTCTTTAAAGCAGCTATCGAATCTCCTCCTCCAACAATTACATACTTACCTTCTTCTTTTGCCTTTTTTAATATCTCACAAATTTGTTTTGTTCCATGGCTAAACTTTTCTTTCTCGAAAACACCCATGGGTCCATTCCAAAAAATTGTATTGCTTGACATAATTACCTTTTCAAAAACTGAAATTGTTTTTGAATAAATGTCCATTCCCGTCCATCCGTCTTCTATTTTGTTAACTTCAAAAACTTTTTCCTCTGTACTTTCGTTAAAGTCATTCCCTGATAAAACATCTAATGGAAGGTGTACTTCTTTCTGTAGTTGCTGCGCCTTGTTTAAAATAGCTGTCGACTCTTCAATTAATGATGGTTCATAAAGCGAGGCTCCTATTTCACCTCCATTTGCCTTAATAAAAGTGAAAGCCATCCCTCCTGCAATTATTAGTTTGTCTACCCGCTCTATTAGATTATTAATAATCTTTAATTTCGAGGAAACTTTTGCTCCTCCAAGAATAGCTAGAATTGGCGCTTGTCCATTTTCTAATATCCTGCTGATAACGTTTAATTCCTTCTCCAATAGCTTTCCTGCATATCTTTTATCAGGAAAAAATTTAGCAACTGTAAATGTTGATGCATGTTCCCGGTGACATGTTCCAAACGCATCATTTATATAGACATCTCCTAGTTTTGCAAGTTGTTTTGCAAACTCTTCTTCTCCGATAGTCTCTTCTTTATAAAATCTTAAGTTTTCTAATAGCAAAACTTCGCCTGGTTTTAATGTTGAAACCGCTTTCTCAACACTATCTCCAACACAATCATTTACAAATCTTATTTTTCTTTGTAAACCTTGTGAAAGATCCGTTAAAATGTTAGACAATGAAAGGGCTTTCTCTTTTCCTTTTGGTCTTCCCAAGTGGGCCATTAAAATACATGTACCGCCATTGTTAATTACATAATCAATTGTTTCTCGGCATGCTATAATTCGGGTTGCGTCTGTTACCTTTAGGGAGGCGTCTAGTGGTACGTTTAAATCAACACGTATTATCGCCTTTTTGTTTTTAAAACTTTGATTAGTTAAGAAAAACATATTTTGTTTTTGTTGTTAAAGATATAATATCATATATATTTGAGTATGTTTTTTGATGAAATTTTAGGACAAGAATATTTAAAGCAAATGATTCAAAGCTCCTTGTCTAACAACAGCTTTCCTCAGTCTAAAATAATTGTTGATAAGGATGGGTATGGCGGCCTTCTTTTTGCTCTTGCAATCTCTGAGCGTCTTCTTTTAGAAAAGGGCCTTAAAAATTCAGATGTGTTAAATCATCCTGATTTAAACTTTGTCTTCCCTCTCTTTTCTTCAAAGGATGTAGCTTCAGAGTTAAACAAAGAGTGGCTCTCTTATATTAGCGATAATAAATTTCCTAATATAGTTGGCTGGATGTCCGCATCAAATTCGTCTGGGTCTCAGGGGTCTGTTAGGGTTAAAGAGGTCGAGTCTATGCATAGATCTGCAGGTCTGAAATCCTTTTATGGGAAAAAGAAGGTTTTTATTATCTGGGGGGGCGAATTATTGATGACTCAAGCGGCGAATAAGTTATTAAAGATTCTTGAAGAGCCCCCGGCTGATTGTTACTTTATTATTATAACAAGGGACATAAATGAAATCTTGCCTACAATAAAATCAAGATGTCAGATTTCCTCTCTCTCTCCAGCTCTGCCAGAACTAATTGAGGAAAAAATTAAAGCAATAAACCCCGATCTAGATGCAAAAAAAATTGCCTCTGCATCAATGGGAAGCTGGGGAAGGTGTCTTCGGTATATTCAAGAAGGGGACAACTCGTTTGAACATGAAGAGGATTTTGTTAATTGCCTTCGCTTAGCTTTTAAAGCAAAAAAAAACAAAGATGCTGTTATTGGTTTAATGGCGTGGTCTGATAAAATGGCAAAGCTAAAAAAAGAGGAGCAAAAAGGGTTTTTATCCTATTGTCTATACCTTATAAGAGAGGCTCTTCTTCTTAGTTATGGAGCCCCTAGTCTTTCAAGTTTTATCTCTAGCTCTGACTTTGATATAAACAAGCTTTCTCCTTTTATTCATAGTAAAAACATCATTAACATTGTAAATTTAATAGAAGACGCTCATTATTCTATAACAAGAAACGTGAGTGCTAAAATTGTCTTTTCAACTTTTTGTTTAAATATAACAAAGCAGCTTAGCCTAAAAGAGGGCTAGCTTATTTTTTTAAAAACATATGCAGCTGATGAAAACTCTCCTGAAAAAAGGCCAATAAAATTAGAAAGAGCTCCAATGAAAATTCCTGATAAAACAGGGAGGCACGATTTATTGTTTTTTGCTGACAGATATGATATATAGTGCGCATCAAACAATAGTGGGAAAGAGCGTTTTGCTTTAAACCCCGATTGAAACATGATTTTTTTTATAGAATTAGTTGAGAAATGCCACAAATGCCTTGGAACGTCCAATGCTGCCCAGTTTTCTTTATAATACGATGCGTCAAAAGATTTGTGGTTTGGAACCGCAACGACAAGAGTACCGTTGTCTGTTAATTTTTTATAAACTTCATTTATCGTGTTTACAAGGTCTTGAACATGCTCCAGAGAATGCCACATAAACACCATATCGTATTGATTGTCAGGCACTTTCGCTATCTTTGTGTAAAAGTTCTTTTGTTCAATATGGCTCGCCTTAAACAATGGGTCGAGGGCGTCTATTTTAAACGAGGATGATGACATGAACTTAAAAAACGCTCCATCTCCTGAGCCAAAATCAAGTATTCGTTTTGAATTTATAATCTCTCTTCCTAAAAGGAGTCGCTTATAGTAGAACATAAGTTTTTGAGTAATTTTATAGGCCCTCCGGAACAAGCTGTTAGACTCTGAATGGGGGGTGTATTTTAAAGGATCGTAATAGCTTTTGTAGGAGAGGTGGTCCGGAACATCAGTCCATAAAATCCCTGAAGAAGAGTCTCTATATATTGAAAACTCTTCGTTGTTCTTAATATAGTCTTTAGCTTTAAAGACAAGTATGTCTCTTTTATATTTGTGTTCCACGTGAAACATTTATCTTCCCATTTTAACAAGTAATACACTAATATCGCTTGGCTTTATGCCGCTAATTCTAGAGGCCTGAGAAAGTGTCATTGGTTTAATTTTGTTAAGCTTTTCTTTGGCTTCAAATGATAAAGAGGAAAGCCCGTTATAGTTAAAGTTTTTAGGGATTTTTATATTCTCTAGTCTAGATAATTTATCCGCATTGTTTTTTTCTTTTTCAATGTATCCTTGATATTTTATCTGAATTTCTGTTTGTTCAAAAGTTTCCTCGTCAATATTGTGTTTTTTTATATATTCTGAAACCAGCTTTAAAGACTTAATCTGTTCGCCAGTAATTTTAGGTCTAGAGTATACTTTGGCTAGCTTGTCTTTTTGCTTAGCTTCTTTATATCCTCTATCCTTTAAGATTGGGTTAATTTCCTCTAACTCAAAGCTTGTTTTAGAATAAAAAAGCTTAAACTCATTTGATTTGTTTTTCTTTTCTCTAACCCTTTTTACCCTGTCTTCTCTTGCTAAACCAATGTCATAAGATTTCTCGGTAAGCCTAATGTCTGCATTGTCTTGTCTTAATAACGTTCTATACTCGGCCCTAGAGGTAAACATTCTGTATGGCTCTTCTGTTCCCCTTGTAATAAGGTCGTCTATTAGCACGCCTATATACGCTTCGCTTCTATTCAGAAGAAAAGGGCTCTCCTTTTTAATTTTTCTGGTTGAATTTATTCCTGCAATAATTCCTTGGGCAGCAGCCTCTTCATATCCAGTAGTTCCATTTATTTGACCAGCAAAAAAAAGGTTTTCTATTAGTTTTGTCTCTAGGCTAAGGGTAAGCTGAGTCGGTGGAAAGTAATCATATTCAATAGCATAGCCCGGTCTAAAAACCTTAACCTTTTCAAAACCTTTAATTTCCTTTATTGCGTTGTATTGAACGTCTTCAGGCATTGATGTAGAAAACCCATTTACATAAACCTCTACCGTGTTCCAGCCTTCTGGTTCGACAAATATTTGATGTCTGTCCTTGTCTTTGAAACGGTTAATTTTATCTTCAATAGAGGGGCAGTATCTTGGCCCAACACTTTCTATCTTTCCATTGAACATTGGAGATCTATCAAATGATGACTCCAATATATCATGAACCCTTTTGTTTGTGTGTGTAATGTGGCAGCTTTTCTGCTTAGTTAAGGGTTTGATTTTTTCTAAATAGCTAAATTTTGAAGGGGATGAGTCTCCTGGCTGCTCTTCCATTAATTCATAATTTAAGGTTCTCCCATCAACTCTTGGTGGTGTTCCCGTTTTCATTCTTCCTGAGACAAACCCCAAAGATTCAAGGTTTGAGGTAAGCCCAACAGATGCTTTTTCTCCTGCTCTTCCCCCTCCAAAGTTTTTTTCACCAACATGAATTAAACCATTTAAAAACGTTCCGTTTGTTAGCACTACAGCCTTAGAAGAAATTTTATTTCCGCGGCTTGTTACAACGCCCTTGACCTTATTGTTCTTTACTATAAGGCTTGTAACCATCTCTTGATAAAAATCAAGGTTTGGCGTTTGTTCAAGCTTTTCTCTCCAGAAAGAAGAAAACATCGCTCTGTCTGATTGTACTCTCGGGCTCCACATTGCAGGGCCCTTTGATTTATTAAGCATTTTGAACTGGATCGCTGTTTTATCAGAAACAATGCCGCTATATCCTCCTAGAGCGTCTATTTCTCTTACAATTTGACCTTTGGCAATCCCTCCCATGGCAGGATTACAAGACATTTGGCCTATTGTTTGAAGGTTCATTGTGATTAATAGGGTTTTAGAGCCCATGTTCGCCGCTGCCGCTGCCGCTTCAGCTCCAGCATGTCCGCCTCCTACAATAATTATATCATATTTTGAATTAAACATTGTCTATTGTTTCACGTGAAACATCATTGATAAAACTGTTTTCCATTTTTCTCATTTTAGATTTTTCTGATGTGCTTTTGTCGGAATAGCCCATACAATGAAAGAGGGCGTGGGAGATTAGCCTAACAGCTTCATTTTCAGGGTCTTGCCTTAAGTTTTTAGCGTTTTCATTCATCATTTCTAATGAAATATAAACCTCTGCTTTAATTTTTTTTTCATTTGAATAGTCAAAAGTGATAACGTCTGTGTCGTTATCATGATTTAAATAGCTCTTGTTAATTTTAAACATAGAGGGCTTGTCTATAAAATTGTATTGTATTTCAGATATACTAAACCCTTCCTTTTCTGCATATTTTTTTAGAAAGTGAATGATTTTTTCTTTTCCAAAAGAAAAAGAAGGCTCAGATATAAAATCTATTTTACACATAGTTATTCACAAATATAGCTCAAATCATAAGGAATATTTTAATTAGGAATAATATGGTGTTATATTTGAATTATGAGAGAAAGAGCAAGGTTTGCGCCAAGCCCGACGGGTCCGCTTCATATAGGTGGGGTTAGGACAGCTCTTTTTAACTATTTAATTGCAAAAAAAAATGGCGGAGATTTTGTTCTTAGAATTGAAGACACTGATAGCCAAAGAACAGTTCCTGGAGCAGAAGAACACATTATTAAAAGCCTGGAGTGGCTCGGCTTAATTCCTGACGAGAAACCTTACAAACAAAGTGAGCGAAAAGAAATTTATTTAAATCACGCCAAGATATTAATTGAAAAAGGTTTCGCTTATTATTCCTTTGATACTCTTGAGGACTTAAGCGCGATGAAGAAAAAGCACGGCAATGATTTTAAGTATAGGAGCGACAACAACATTGGTTTAAAAAACACGTTTACATTAGCCAAAGAAGAGGCTGAATCATTAATTAGCAACGGAGACTTTGTCGTGCGAATGGTTGCCCCAAAAAATGAAACAATTTTAGCAAACGATCAAATAAGAGGAGAGTTGTCCTTTAACTCTAATGAGCTGGAAGATAAGGTGATTTTAAAATCTGACGGTATGCCAACTTATCACCTAGCGAACGTGGTTGATGATAAAGAGATGAAAATAACTTCTGTGGTTAGGGGAGAAGAGTGGTTGTCCTCTCTTCCCTTTCATGTTTTATTATATCGTTATTTTGATTGGGCTCCTCCAAGATTTTTTCATCTTCCGTTAATTCTAAAAACGACAGGAAAAGGAAAGCTTTCAAAAAGAGACGCTGAAGAACAAGGCTTTCCTGTTTTTGCGCTTGGGTGGGGAGGCTCTGTTGGTTTTAAAGAATACGGGTTTTTGCCAGAGGCCCTTATAAACTATCTTGCTCTTTTAGGGTGGAGCAACGAAAGTGATAAAGAAAAGTACTCTCTTGAGGAACTGGTGTCTGTTTTTGATAGTGCTGGAATTCAAAAATCTGGCGCGCGGTTTGACATTAAAAAAGCAACCTGGATAAACCACCTTCATATAAAAGAGGGCTCAACAAAAAAAATTATTGAAGCGTCTGGAAAAACATTTGATGAGTTAGTTTCTCTTTTTGGTGAAGAGAAGTCTAACCAGGTAATCTCTTTAGTAAAAGAGCGACTAAACCTCATTGTTGACCTTCAAAAAGAGGTGGGGTTTTTTCTCAACTCTCCGTCAAGTTATGACCTTAAAGCTTTGAACAAACTTAATAAAGAGGAGGCTTTGGTTGTGTTAAAATTTTGTACATTAGAGGTGCATGTTTCAAAAGATAGCGCAGCAATTAAAGAGGGTCTGTTCCGAGAGTCCACAAAAAACAAAATTAGTTTTGGGCAGACAATGAAAACATTAAGGCTAGCTATCGTTGGAGCTTTAAAAGGTCCTGATCTTTTTAAAATAGTTGAGATTATTGGAACTAGCGAAACACTTAAAAGAATAAATAAATTAACTAAAACACTTAAACAATGAATTTTTTTACCACCCCAATACTTATGTTTTTTTCTCTTCTACTTCTCCTTTCAGCAGTCTTTATTGTGAAGCAACAGTCTGCGGCAATTATAGAAAGGTTTGGAAAATTCAACGCTGTTAGAGGGCCGGGAATTCACATCAAAATCCCTTTTGTAGACAGAATCTCCGGAAGACTAAGTTTAAAGATTTTACAACTAGATGTTGTTGTTGAAACAAAGACAAGTGATGATGTTTTTGTAAAACTTAAGGTGTCTGTTCAATATAAGGTTGTAGAAAAAAAAGTTTTTGACGCGTTTTATAAGCTTGATTATCCCCAAGATCAAATTACATCCTACGTATTTGACTTAATTCGTTCCCAGGTTCCTAAAATGAAACTAGATGACGTGTTTTCTAAACAAGACAACATTGCTGATGCTGTTAAAGAGAAGCTTGGAGAGGTAATGCAAGAATACGGATACAACATAGTTAAAGCTCTTATAACAGATATAGAGCCTGACGCAGAGGTGAAAATAGCAATGAACAGAATTAATGCTGCTGACAGAGAAAAAACTGCAGCACAATACGAAGGTGATGCGGCAAGGATTTTAATTGTTGAAAAAGCAAAAGCAGAAGCAGAAAGCAAAAGGCTTCAAGGGCGGGGTATCGCAGACCAAAGAAGAGAGATAGCTAAGGGTATTGAGGACTCTGTTGGCACTCTTAGCGGGGTTGGTATAAACTCACAAGAAGCGTCTGCTCTTATTGTTGTTACCCAACACTATGATACCCTTCAGTCTATTGGAGGTCAGACAAGTTCTAACCTAATCCTTCTTCCCAATTCTCCTCAGGCAGGAAGCTCAATGCTAAATGATATGGTTGCTGCTTTCAGCGCAAGCAGCCAAATTGGAGAGGCTATGAAAAAGGAAAGCGCTCAAAACTTTGGTAATCAAGGCGGTTTGCCCGGCTCTTCGAAAGGCCCAAACCCCAATAGTATTATTAAGGAAGAGGATGAAGAAGATGAATAAGACGATTCTTCTCTATTAAGATAGGGGTTTATTTTTTCCACCCATCTCTTAGCCCTACTGTTTTGTTAAACTCTAGGGTTTTTTTGTTTGCAGTTCTAACAAAATAACCTGTTCGTTGAAACTGAAACTTTTCTCCTTCTTTGGCCTTTTGAAGGTGGGGCTCTACTTTTGCTTCAAAAACGTGTAGCGAGTCTTCGTTTATGTCAGCTAATAGATCCTTTTCTTTTCCTGGTTCTGAAACTTTAAAAAGCCTGTCATAGATATTTATTTTCGCATCAACAGAATATGTGGCAGACACCCAGTGAATTGTTCCCTTGACCTTTCTGTTGCTTTCTGGCGTGTTCGATCCGCTTTTGCTTTTTTTATCATATTCACAAAGAACCTCAACAACCTCTCCTTTATCATCTTTTAAGACTTCTGTTGCTTTTATAATATATGCTTTTTTCAACCTAACCTCACCTCCAGTTTTAAGTCTAAAAAAATTATCATCAGCAGCTTCCTTAAAATCATCTCTCTCTATGTAAATCGTTTTAGAGAACTTTATTTTTCTAGCACCTATTTCTTTTTTTTGTGGGTTAATTTCAAATTTTATCTCCTCAAAGGTTTTGTCCTCATAGTTTGTAATCGTAAGCTTTAAAGGGTTAATAACCGCCATTACCCTTGGCGCAACCTCATTTAAGTGTGCTCTTGCACAAAACTCTAACAAAGAAACATCAATTACGCTCTCTCTTTTTGATACACCTACAGTAAGGGCGAACATCTTAAGCGATTCTGGCGTGTACCCTCTGTTTCTAAGGCCTGAAATTGTCGGCATTCTGGGGTCGTCCCATCCGTCGACCAGGTTCTCTTCAACCAGCCTTGCTAAGTTTCTCTTGCTTGTTATGGTGTAGGAAAGGTTTAGCCTAGAAAATTCTCTTTGTTTTGGCCTAATCCCCTTTAAGGGGCCTATAGAGTCAAGAAACCAGTCGTATAATTCTCTGTGGGGCTCAAACTCAAGGGTGCATAAGGAGTGTGACACCTGCTCTATATAATCCGACTCTCCATGAGTCCAGTCATACATTGGATAGATTTTCCAGGCATTTCCAGTTCTGTGGTGATTTGAGATCATAGACCTATAAATAACCGGGTCCCTCATAACCATGTTTGGTGATGACATATTTATTTTTGCCCTTAACACATGCTCTCCAGGTTTTGTTCTTCCCTCAAACATGTCTTTAAAAATCTTCAAGCTCTCTTCTTTTGGTCTTTCTCTAAAAAGACTTGGTGTTCCCTCTTTTGTGGGTGTTCCTTTTTGACTTGCAATTTCTTGTGAGGACTGGGAGTCTATGTACGCGAGGTTTTTTTCTATTAAAGAAACAGCCCAATCATGAAGTTTTTTAAAATAGTCGGAGGCATAACATTCTTGATCCCATTTAAATCCAAGCCATTTTATGTCGCTTTTTATAGCGTCTACGTATTCTTTTGCTTCCATTTCAGGATTTGTGTCGTCAAACCTAAGGTTAACTGGTGCTTTATATTTTTCTCCAAGATTAAAGTTTAAACAAATTGCTTTAAGGTGGCCTATATGAAGGTGGCCGTTTGGTTCTGGGGGGAACCGAAACCTTAAGTCGCTTTCGTTGAACCCCCTGGTTAAATCACCGTCTATTATTTGTTCTATAAAGTTTGGGCCTTTCTTTTTCACAAAACAAAGATATTGAAAAGGTTTTTATAGAAAACGGGTTTGCTTTTATATCTTTGAAAAAAATGGGAAAAATATATTTAAACAGGGCGCGTTTTTACGCCTATCATGGTTGCATGGAAGAGGAGGGTGTTGTTGGGGGGGATTATGTTGTTGACGTTGTTGTTGAGTTTGATTTGTCGCTGGTAGAAAAAAGCCACGCCTTCAAAGACACTGTAGACTACGTTGAGGTTTTTAACTGTGTTAAAAAAGAAATGAAAAAGCCGGCGAAGCTTCTTGAAACGCTTTTAGAAAGAACCGCTTCTTCTTTAAAAAAAATTCACCCAAGCATCACAAGTGTTGATGTTAAAATAGAAAAAACAAACCCTCCTGTTGGCGGGGATGTTGGTTCTGTGGCGATAAGTAAAAAAGTTTAATGTTTTTGTCTTATTTTTGTTAATTAATAATGGCATTGTGGCCGAGTGGTTAGGCGGAGCTCTGCAAAAGCTTTTACAGCGGTTCGAATCCGCTCGATGCCTCAAGACACAACTTGAAAGTCAAGTTGTTTTTTTACCAAATCTGCTCCTTGGAGAACAACGGAGACCTCGTCCCCTAGTTGATATGTTTTTCCCTTCCTTTCTCCTTGGAACATGTGGTTCTTTAAATCATATGTGTAATAGTCCCCTGGAAGGTCTTTTGCTTTTACAAGCCCTTCACATTTGTTTTCAACAACCTCAACAAAAACCCCTCTTTGTATAACCCCCGATATTACAGCTTCGTATCTTTTTCCTATTTTATCCTGCATGTATTTGACCTGGGTTAGCTTGATTGAGTCTCGTTCTGCTTTTGTTGCGTGAATTTCTTTTTCTGTTGAGTGCTGCGCAAGCTCCTCCAGGTCTTCTTCGTTTTTGATTTTTGTTTTATTTAGACTTGCCTCTAAAACCCTGTGAACAAGGATGTCGGGGTATCTTCTTATAGGCGAGGTAAAATGAGCATAGTGAGAAAAGGAAAGGCCATAGTGCCCTATGTTTTTTGTTGTATACTCTGCTTTGCTCATGCTTCTAATCGTTAGGGTGTCTATTAGGTTTTGTTCTTTTTTTCCGCTAACAGCTAAAAGCAATCCGTTTAGCTCTTTTGCTATGTTGCCTTTTGCCAGATTAAGGGTGTGTCCAAATCTTTCTACCGTTCTCTTAAGGTTTTTAAGCTTTTCTTGATCCGGTTTATCATGAACCCTGTAAACAAATTTTGGTTTTTTTTCAAACTTTTCAACTCTTTCTGCAACTCTTTTGTTTGCAAGAAGCATAAGCTCTTCAATTAGCTTGTTAGCGTTTTCTGCTTTTTTAAAGCTAATTTCTATTGGGTGTTTGTTTTCGTCTAACTCAAATTTAATTTCTGTTTTATCAAAAATAATTGCCCCTGTGCTTATTCTTTTTTTTCTAATGGTTTGCGCTATTTCGTTTGTTACCGAAAGGGCTTTTGTTAGTTTTTCATCCACTATTTTTTCTTTGTTGTCTAAAGAAACCTCTTTTGGTATTTTCGTTGACCCGCTGTCAATTAGGTGTTTTGCCTCTTGATATGAGAGCCTTTCGTTTGATTTTATAACGGTTTTTCCAAACCACTCTTCTTTAACCTCCCCCTTTTTGTTAACTTTAAAAATTGCAGAAAAAGTTAGTTTGTCTTCATTTGGCCTCAAAGAACAAAGGTTGTTTGAAAGCGTTTCGGGAAGCATCGGTATAACCCTGTCTACCAGATAAACCGACGTTGCCCTGCTTTTTGCCTCCCTATCTAGCTCTGTGTCTTCTTTAACAAAATACGAAACATCTGCTATGTGGACTCCCACCTCAAAAAGATTGTCGTTTAGTTCGGAAAAAGAAATAGCGTCATCAAAATCCTTTGCGTCTTCTGGATCAATTGTAAAGGTTAGGGTGTTCCTCATGTCTTTTCTTTTTTCAACCTCCCCTTCATTGTTTTCTTTACTTTTCATTTCAGCTTCTTTTTCTGCTTTTTTTGAAAAGTCAACAGAAAGACCATGCTCGTATAGTATTGAATACGCCTCCACCTCTTCTTTTTTTTCTCCAAGTGTTTTTAATATTCTTCCCTCTGGTGAATCGTTTTTTTCATCCCATTTTTTTATTTCAACAACTACGGTTTCCCCTGTTTTATAATTGCCCATGCCTTCCTTTTTAATAAAAAAATCTGTGTACATTCTTGCGTTTCTTGTGTTTACAAATCCGTACCCCTCTTTTCTTTCAAAAACTCCTATAAATTTTTCTCTTTTTCTCTTTTTTATTTCCAAAACCTCGCCCTCTAGTTTTCCGTTTTGTCTTCTTTGGCCAACCAAAACTACCACGCTGTCGCCATTAAAAGCTTTGTTTAGCCTTCTTGGCTCAACCATTATGTCTTCTTCAGTTTGGTCGCTTACCACGTACCCTCTTCCTGAAGCTGTTATCTCCAAAATCCCTTCTACTGTGTTGTTCTGGTTGTTGTTTAGTGAATATTTTCCTCTTTCTGGAGAGAGAAGCCTCTTCTTTTTTGTCATTTTAGAAATAGTTTTTATTATCTCGTTTCGTGTTTTCGTGTCGTTAACTTTTAGTGTTGCGGAGATCTGTTTGTAGTTAAATTCTTTGTTTGGGTTTTCAAGAAAAACGTTTTCTATTTTTCTTTCAAGATCAATCGGAGAGTTCCTTTTTTTAGACATCGGTGTTTGTTATTCAAAGATAGTTTTAAAACCCCCACCGCGTGTTTTTTAGATATAAACATTTAAACATATACAATAAAAGGTTTATAATAATATATCTCTTATTATTATGTACGGTTAATATCTTGAAAACAAAAAACGAAAAATAACATTTAAACATGAAAAACAACCTACCAACAAACTATTAACAACCCAAAGGCTTAAAAAAGAAGAGAATAAACAAGAAGTTAAAAGCGGTTGATAAAAAAAAAGAAGAGGGAGAGTTAATAAAAAAAAACAAAAAAAGGTTAATAAGGTGGGGAGAAAAAAGAAAAAAAAGGGGATAAAAAAAAGGAAGGGAAAAAAAAGAAAAATATTAAACAACTATTAACAACTTATAAATAATAAACAGATATTTGTTAACTTAAAACAAAAAAGAATGCTAATATCTTTAGGAAACGACCACGCTGGTGTGGAGGTTAAAAAAAACATAGAAAAATATCTAAACGAAAAGGGTATAAAAACCATAAACAGAGGGTATGACGGAGAGGAAAGCGTGGACTACCCAGACTACATTCACAAGGTTGCCGCAGATGTTGATGAAAAAAAGGCAGAAGCAGGAATTATTGTTTGCGGATCAGGAAACGGAGCGGCAATGACAGCAAACAAGCACCAGGGGGTAAGAGCGGCAATTTGCTGGAATAAAGAAACCGCAGCTCTTGCAAAACAACACAACAACGCAAACATAATTAGCATTCCGTCTAGGTTTTTAGAAAAAGAAGAGGTTGAGGAAATAATCAAATCGTTTTTAGAGGCTCAGTTTGAAGGAGGAAGGCACGAAAGAAGAGTAAAAAAAATACCCAAACAATAAATGATAGAGTGGCACGAAAAAAAGTTTGTAGACCTAAGCGTAGAGGAGCTGTATGAGGTTTTTAAAATAAGGGCAGAGATCTTTGTTTTAGAGCTAGAAATAGCATATGTAGACCCAGACAATAAAGACCAAAAAGCTATACACGTAATAGGCAGAAAAGAAAACAAAATTGTAGCCTACGCAAGAGCTTTTCCGCCAGGAGAATACTATGAGGGGTTTTCTGGATTTGGAAGGGTGGGGGTAGACAAAAAAGAAAGAGGAAAAGGTTTAGGGACAACACTTGTTGAAAAAACAATAGAGGTTTGTTTGAAAAACTTCACAAACCACGACATAAAAATTTCAGCACAAGAACATTTAGAAAAGTTTTATATTGAAAGAGGGTTTGTTTGTAAAAACGAAAGATACTTAGAGGAAGGGATGCCCCACTGCGCAATGTATTACAAGGAAAAAGAAATCAAAGAGAACGAATAAGCTTTGTAAGCTCTTTTTGCATGGCCCCGGAAGAAAGGACCTCTTCTTTAAGATAAACAAAAAGAAACCAGTTGAAGCCAGAGCTCTCTAATAGGGAGCGCTTTTTGCGAACAATCTCGCGCATCCTTCTTTTTATTTTGTTCCTGTCAACCGCTCTAGGAAAACTTTTTTTAGGAGCAACAACAACAAACCTAAGCGCCCCCTCATCTTCTGAAGAAGAAAGGCATCTGCATTCAAAAACCCCAGAGCTCTTTTTTTCTCCTAAACGAAAAAGAAGCTCAATCTTTTTTTTGTTTTTTAAAGGAGCGAGCATTATAAGTTTTTTAAAGATATTGATTGGTCAAGACAAACCCCTTTTTCTGTGTTTTTTAGCGACACAACCTCGTTGTGAGCATCATGTTGCATAAAAAGTAAAAAGCCGTTTTTAGCAGCATCATTTAGGAGAAGCCCCTTCTCTTTCATGGTTACTAAAGGCCTGATGTCATAACCCATAAGATAAGGGATGGGAATGTGGCCAACAGTTGGAACAAGATCAGCGGCAAAAATAATTGTTTTCCCTTTATAGTTGATTTTTGGTAAAACCATTTTTTCTGTATGACCATCAACCAAAAGCATCTCAAACCCAAGCTCTTTACAAAAACCCGCTTCTCTGCCCTCAAAGAGCGTTAGCTGCCCGGAGTCTTTAATTGGCTCAAGGTTCTCTTTTAAAAAAGAGACTTTTTCTCTGGGGTTTGGGCTTATTGTGGCCCATTCCCAGTGATCTTTTTGGCACCAAAATCTTGCGTTTTTAAATGCGGGCACAATCTTATCACCATCTCTTTTTGTCGCCCCTCCACAATGATCGAAATGAAGGTGGGTAAAAAGAACATCTGTTATGTCGTCTCTATTAAAACCATGGGCAGCCAGAGAGGCGTCCGTGTTGTGCTCTCCCCACCTAGAGAAAAAACTAAAAAACTTATCGCTTTGTTTGTCCCCAAGGCCGGCATCAACAAGAATAAGCCTATTCCCATCTTCAATTAACAAAGAGCGGGCGCCCATTTCAATCCTGTTGTTAGGGTCGGCGGGGTTTGTTTTTTCCCAAAGAGCTTTTGGCACAACGCCAAACATGGCGCCACCATCAAGTTTAAAGTTTCCGTTTTCAATAGAATATAAATTCATGTCAATTATTAATTTGTAAAACAGCCATAAACGCTTTTTGCGGAATCTCTACGCTTCCAACCATTCTCATTTTTTTCTTACCTTTTTTCTGTTTTTCTAACAGCTTTCGTTTTCTAGTAACATCTCCCCCATAAAGTTTTGCAGTAACATCTTTTCTATAAGCCTTAATTGTTTCTCGTGATATAATTTTTGATCCAATTGCAGCTTGGATTGGAATGTCAAACTGCTGTCTTGGGATCAACTCCTTAAGTTTCTCGCACATTTTTCTTCCTAACCGGCGAGCGTTTTCAAAATGAATTAAAGAAGAAAGAGCGTCAACAGGGCTGCCGTTTAACAAAATGTCTAAACGAATCAATTTCGAAGAAACCATCCCAGAGGGAGAATAGTCAAAAGAAGCATACCCCTTTGAAATAGACTTAAGGCGATCATAAAAATCAAAAACAATCTCAGCCAAAGGCATGTCAAAACTTAACTCCACACGCTCTGTTGATAAATACCGCTGGTTTGTAACCACGCCTCTTTTTTCTATACAAAGGCTTAGGGCGTTTCCAACAAACTCAGATTTAGTGATTATAGAAGCTTTTATAAAAGGCTCTTCAACACGGTCAAGTCGTGAGGGGTCTGGCAGATCGGCGGGGTTGTTAACCAAAACAGGAACACTAGGGTCTTTTTTGGTATAAGCCCAATACGACACGTTAGGAACAGTTGTTATAACAGACATGTTAAACTCTCTTTGAAGCCTCTCTTGAATTATCTCCAAATGGAGCATCCCTAAAAACCCACACCTAAAGCCAAACCCAAGGGCAGCGGAGCTTTCTGGAGAAAAAACCAAAGAAGCATCATTCAACTGAAGCTTTTCCATGCTTGAACGAAGGTTTTCATAGTCATCACTGTCTACTGGATAAATTCCAGCAAAAACCATCGGCTTAACATCTTCAAACCCCTCAATAGGAATACTTATAGACGACTCTGCAAGTGTAATTGTATCCCCAACCTTAACTTCTTTAGCATCTTTGATGCCTGTAATTAGGTAGCCAACGTCTCCACAAGAAATAGTTTTTTTAGGAACCTGTTGAAGTTTTAAGACACCAACCTCTTCAGCATGATAAGTTTTTTCTGTAGAGAGAAACTTTATTTTATCTCCCTTGGAGAGGCTTCCGCTTACAACTTTAAAATATGTTTCAATCCCACGGTATGGATTAAAAACAGAGTCAAAAATTAACGCCTGAAGTTCGTTTTTTTCTTGTCCTTTCGGAGCGGGAACCCTCTTTATAATAGCGTCAAGAATATCCCCCACACCCTGTCCTGTTTTTGCGGAAGCTAAAAGAATATCCTCATGTTTGCAGCCCAGCAAAGAAACCACTTCGTCAGCAACAACCTCTGTGTTAGCAGACGGGAGGTCAATTTTATTAAGAATAGGAATAATTTCAAGATCGTTTTCTAAAGCTAAGTAAAGATTAGAAATTGTTTGAGCCTGGATGCTTTGTGCTGCATCAACAACTAACAGTGCGCCTTCACAGGCAGCAATTGCCCTTGAGACTTCATAAGAAAAATCAACATGCCCTGGAGTATCAATCAAGTTTAAAACGTAGTCCACGCCATCTTTTGTGTGCTCTATTTGTACAGCGCGCGATTTAATTGTTATACCCCTTTCTCTCTCCAAATCCATGTCATCAAGAAGCTGAGCCCGCCTGTCCCTTTCCTTAACGGAGCCGGTAGAATCAAGCAACCTGTCTGCAAGGGTGCTTTTCCCATGGTCTATGTGGGCTATAATACAAAAATTCCTAATGTTTTTTGTCACCAGTTTTATTTTGGCACAAAGATACTTAGTTTGAAAGATCTTAAAAGAGAATCCTTTTATAAATAAAGGAATTCGTATTTTTGCCATATGGTTAAAATTGGAAAAATAGAGCTTCCGGACTTTCCATTATTACTTGCGCCAATGGAAGACGTTAGCGATCCGCCTTTTCGGGCACTATGTAAAAAGCATGGTGCGGACGTTGTTTATACAGAGTTTATCTCTAGCGAAGGCCTTATTCGAAATGCAGCAAAAAGCACAAAAAAGCTAGACATTTATAAAAAAGAAAGGCCTGTCGGCATTCAAATCTTTGGCGCAAACCTTGAGTCGATGCTTCAAGCAGTCGACATAGTAGAGAAAACAACCCCAGACATAATAGACATAAACTATGGGTGTCCAGTAAAAAAAGTAGTTTGTAAAGGGGCGGGCGCTGGAATACTAAAAGACATTTCGTTAATGGTTAGCCTTACAAAAGAAATAGTAAAAAGAACCAAGCTGCCAGTAACCGTTAAAACTAGGTTGGGGTGGGATGAGAAAACAATAAAAATTGTTGAGGTTGCAGAAAGACTACAAGACGTTGGAATAAAAGCAATTTCAATTCACGGCAGAACTAGAGCTCAAATGTATAAAGGAGAAGCGTGTTGGGAAAAAATAAGAGAAGTAAAAAATAACACCAGAATGAACATTCCGGTATTTGGAAACGGAGACGTCAACACTCCTCAAGCGGCAAAAGAAATGAGAGACAAATATGGGCTAGACGGCGCAATGATAGGAAGGGAGGCTATCGGAAACCCATGGATTTTTGAGGAAATAAAGCACTATTTTGAAACAGGAGAAATAAAAACCCCTCCAACGCTGAAAGAAAGAGCAGAGATGGCAAAAAAACACTTACAGCTTTCTTTAAAATGGAAAGGGAATGTGCTTGGAGTTCTTGAGACAAGAAAGCACTACGGTAATTATTTTAAAGGAGTAAAAAATTTTAAACCCACAAAAACAGCAATCTTAACAGAGAGAGATCCTGAAAAAATAATAACAATACTTAACAACATTAAAGAGCATTCAGAAAAAACGGAAGCGCTAATCTAAAAAAAGCTTGTCAAGATTTCGGGTAGTCCAAAAAGAGGCGGCAAGGCCAAACAAGGAAACGGTTAAAAAAACAATTAAGAGGTTTTGAAAAGTAAGAACCACAGGATAAGGGAGGCTTGTTCCGGGGACATAAACAAAAGGGCTTGAACCTTGAATTACAACAAAAATAGACCCAACAATACAACCCACAAGGCTGCCAAAAAAAGAAACTATGGCGCCAAGAGAAAGAAAAATATTACTAAAAGAGTTTTTGCTTGCCCCTAAAGCGCTTAAGATTTTTAGGTCAGAAGTTTTTTCAACCATCATAATGGTAATAGAGCCAACAAGGTTAAAAACAGCAATAATCACAACCAGACAAAAAATAAGATAAACAGCAAAATTCTCAGTGTTAAGCATTTTATAGAGAGCAGGATTTAGCTCTTGTTTAGAAACAACATTAAAATCAACAGGCAACAATTGATTAAGCTCTTCTTCTAGCACTTCTTTGGAAAACCCATCACCAACAATTATTTCTATAGCAGAAAAACGGTTAGACGGAACATTTATTAGGGATCTTAACGAAGAAAGAGAGGTAAACGCATATTTGGATTCAATGTCCCCGCTAATTTGATAAATTCCTTGAATTTCAAAAAACAAACTAGAGAAGGGAGAAAGGTTAAATAAGGAAAAATTGTTTAAAGAAGGAACGGTCGCTTTTACAGAAAAATCTTCACTAAGAACAACATCAAGATCAGAAGCAACAGATGCGCCAAGGTAGATGTTGTCTTTGTCTCGAATATCATAAACACCAACCAAAGACAGATTGTTCAGTTGTTGGTTTAAAAAATGATTAGAATCGACACCTTTTAAAACAATAGGGGTAGAGTTAAGAGAATTTGCGAGCAATACCTTTTCTTCTAAAACCAAAGAAGCAGTGGATGTGCCAGAAAGAGAAGAAACCTTTTCAAGAGCAGGGCCGTCCAAAACAAAATGCCCCCCAACCTTTGGGATAACCTTGAAGTCAGGGTCAAATGAATTAGTGTACAATAAGCCAAAATCTTTAAGTCCAGAGAAAGCGCTTAACACAACAAGAAGAGAACAAGCCGAAACAACAATCATTATAAATGCAAATCGATTGATCCTGTTTACAATAGTCTTTGAGCTTCTTGCAAAAAAATATCTACGGGCGATTTTAAATATAAAACTGTTGAACATTTTTTTTAAACTTACGTTCTACTTATAGATTAATTATCTAAACTTTTTCTCCTTGGACTTCTTGTTGTCGGCCACGGAACTTCTTTTCCTGTTCTAGGATTAATAGGCATCACCCTTTTTTCCCTAGACGCTTTGTTTTTGTCCTCACTAGCCATATAAGCAAGGATCGCCGTTAAGATAACATTGCTTCTAACATCATCAAAAACTATTTTATCATACGTGTCTATGTTGGTGTGCCAAGTATAATCTCTATATGACCAATCAAGGGAGCTCAAGCTGAAAGCAGGAACACCAACAGCTAAAAATGAAGCATAATCGCTTCCACCGCCACCAGGCATGCCGGGAAAAGATGTTTTAATGTGTTTTTTTATTTCGCTAGGAACAGGGGAGAGCCACCTAGAAACATATTCATATGAGTTTAAAAAACCTTGACCGCTGACATTAATAACCCTGCCAGTCCCATTATCTTGATTAAAAAGCGCTTGAGTGTTTTTAACAATATCGGGGAAGTCTTCAACAAATGCTCTAGAGCCATTCAGCCCACCTTCTTCAAACCCCCAATGACCAACCAGAATGGTTCTTTTTGGGCTTGGGTATACAGCTTTTAAAATTCTCATTGCCTCCATCATAACAATAGTTCCTGTTCCATTGTCAGTTGCCCCGGTTGCTCCATCCCAAGAATCAAAATGAGCAGATAAGATGACATATTCTTCAGGCTTCTCAACCCCTTTAATCATTGCGAGAGTATTAAATGTTGGAACGGTTCCTAAATCTTTTGAGGTTGAAACAACCTTAATTTCAGGATTTACTCCACTTTTAACCATTCTGTATAACATCGTATAGTCTTCCAGGTCTAAGTCAATATTTGGAATGTTTTTTGTTCCAGCGCTAAACACTCTGTTTGCACCAAATCCACCTGCCCAATTATTTGACAACAACCCTATCGCTCCAGCTTCTTCTAGCGTGCTGTTTATTTTTCTTCTGTTAACACCCATCTTTCTGAAATTTGCAGACCACTTTCTTGCAGCCTCCTTTCGTTCGTTCCTAATTTTTTTCAAAGACTCTTCTGTGGCAAACGCTTCCCAGTTATAATCTGGCCTTCCGGAGGGTTGATTCATGCTGCTTAATACAAATTTTCCTTTAATTGTTTCTAGCCAATCAGTAAATTCTTGTTTGTTTTCAACTTCAGGAATAAAAACTATTTCACCAGTTATTCCGTCTTCTGAAGTTGAGGGGCTATATGCCAATTGCCTTCCAGAGAGTGTTCTCATTCTGGGTGAGGTCATATCAATATGCGTTATTCCTCTTTCCCATCCCATCCATTCTCCAAATTCGTGTAGCTCTGCGTTTATACCCCAACCTGTATATTTGTTTACAGCCCAATCAGCTGCCTGTTTCATTTGTGGCGTACCGGTTAACCTAGGACCAATGACATCTAATAATTCGTGAGCCAAAACTTCTAATTGAGAGTTGTTTCTAGCCTCGTCAATAATCTCTTTAACTGTTTCAAACGCAGGGTCATCATAATCCACATCATTATTCTGAGGGAATCTATATTGAGATATCGCAGAAAATGAAGTGAAAAAGCAAAGTATTAAAATAAGTTTTTTCATTTATCAAATTTTAGAGTTTGATAAAAGGTATGAAATTTATTAGAATTTAAATTCAGGGGGCGACTAATCTATCTTAAGTTGATTCAGAATTTGTATTTTTATATGAAAACAATAATTAATGAAAAATTTATCTTTAATATTTGCTTTTATTTTTATTTCCTGCCAATCTAAAACGACACAATGGGAAACCTTAACATTGGATGAAAACTTATCGGATTGGCATATTTATCAAGACAATGGAACAAAAAGTGGATGGAAAGCAGAAAATGACATTTTAATTTTTGATAAAATTTCTGGTTTAGAGTCTGGTGAAGATGACGCAAGCCTTATATCAAACAAACAATATACTAGTTTTGAAATAACATTTGATTGGAAAATTGAAAAGGGAGGAAATAGTGGTTTTATGTGGGGGGTGCGTGAAGACAAAGCTTACAAATACCCATATCAAACGGGCCCTGAAATTCAAATAATAGACACCCAAGCATATGATGCTCCTGAAGAAATTCTTGGAGGTCAAATAGAGTTCAATAACGTAATGTCTGATCTAAAGCAGAAAAAACATTATCTAGGCGCTCTGTATGATCTGTTTTCTCCGAATGATAAAATCAAAGTAAATACTGCAGGAAACTGGAACAACTATTATATAAAAGTTGACCAAAAGAATAATGTTGGTGTTGTAAAACTCAACAATATTTTAATAAATAAGTTTCCTTTAGGAGGAGACTTATGGGAAGAGAGGGTTTCTATGAGTAAGTTTTCTAAATCTGAAGAATACCCTGACTTAGGAGAAAAAAGATGGTATGATTTTGGTAAGTTTAAAACAGGGTCTATCTGTTTTCAAGACCATCCAGGAAAGGCTTATTTTAAAAACATAAGAATTAGAGAAATTAACTAAGAATTTCTTCTTTCACCATACCCAATCTTTCTCATACGTAATGATTCAGGGGTGATTTCTAGATATTCATCTACCTGAATATGCTCCATGCTTTCTTCTAAAGAGAAATCAATCTTTGGCTCAATTTGCACAGCAGCGTCAGTGCTTTGAGTACGCATATTAGTTAGCTTCTTTCCTTTTATAACATTAATGCTTAGGTCATCGTTTCGAGTATTCTCACCAATAACCTGACCTTTATATATCTCAGCACCAGGGGAGATAAAAAACCTGCCTCTATCTTGTAGTTTGTTTATAGAAAAAGCTGTTGCAGTTCCCGCCCCCATAGATATTAAAGACCCCTTCATTCTTTCAGGAATATCTCCTTTAAGTGGGGCGTACTCTCTAAATCGATGAGTCATGACAGCATTTCCTGCGGTAGCTGTTAAAATATTATTTCTTAACCCAATTAATCCTCTTGAGGGTATGTCAAACTCAAGGTGTTGTAAAGAACCCTTAGGTTCCATGACAAGCATATCACCTTTTCTTTGACTTACAAGCTCAATAGCTTTTCCAGAAAACTCATCAGGAACATCAATTACAAGCGTTTCCATAGGCTCACATTTTACACTGTCAATTTCTTTATAGATCACTTGTGGTTTTCCAACTTGAAGCTCAAAACCTTCCCTTCTCATGGTTTCAATAAGAACAGACAAATGAAGAATTCCTCTTCCGTATACATTAAATTTATCTTCAGTAGGGCCATCTTCAACTTTTAAAGCCAGGTTTCTTTCAAGCTCAGCATATAGTCTATCCCTTATGCGCCTTGAGGTAACATATTTTCCTTCCTTCCCAAAAAAAGGAGAGTTGTTGATTGTGAACAACATGCTCATTGTGGGTTTATCAATAGCAATTCTAGGAAGCTCTTCAGGAGATTCAAGATCAGCAATGGTATCTCCAATCTCAAAGTCTTCTATCCCAACAATAGAACAAATATCTCCCGATCCAGCCTTCTTAACCTGAACCTTTCCCATACCTTCAAATACATGAAGCTCCTTTATTCTGACTTTCTTTTTAATTCCGTTAGCCTTACAAAGAAAGTAATCTTTTCCCTCTAACAGGTCTCCTCTAAATATTCTCCCAATTGCAATTTTGCCCACAAATTTTGAATAATCTAAAGAAGTAATTTGCATTTGAGGATTACCCTCATTATATGGAGCTTCAGGAATTACTTCAACAACTGCATCTAAAAGAGGTTGAATATTATCTGTTTTGTCTTTCCAGTCTAAACTCATCCACCCTTCTTTAGAGGAGCCAAAAAGAGTTACAAAATCTAGTTGATCTTCACTTGCATCTAGACTAAACATTAGATCAAAGATTGCTTCTTGTACAAGATCAGGCGTACAGTTTTCCTTATCAACCTTATTAACAACCACAATTGGCTTTAATCCTAGTTCAATTGCTTTTCCAAGCACAAATCTAGTTTGAGGCATTGCGCCTTCGAAGGCATCAACTAATAACAAAACACCATCAGCCATCTTTAACACCCTCTCCACTTCACCTCCAAAATCAGCATGCCCAGGAGTGTCTATCACATTAATTTTAACATCTTTATAGACAACAGAAACATTTTTTGAAAGGATAGTTATTCCTCTCTCACGCTCTAAATCATTATTATCAAGTAATAGCTCTGTTCTTTCTTTTCGATCGTCTAAGACTTTACAGTGGTCGACAATCTTGGCAACTAAGGTTGTTTTGCCATGATCAACATGGGCGATAATAGCAATATTTCTAATTGAGCTAATAGGGCTAGTCTTAAAGCTGGCAAAAGTACTCTAATTTATTTCTTAACAAAATAATAAGGAGTAGGGATTAGCATAAAGTTTAAAGCTGTTATCTTCTTTTTCCGCTGCGTTTTCTTGATCTTTTTGAATTTTTTGATCTTGAACGATTCTTTTTCTTGGATGGAGCAGTGGTAATACGAGGGTCTAACTGAAACCCATCTGGAATCTCAGAAGGAATTTTAAAACTTATTAATTTTTGAATATCATCAAGATATGCATACTCGTCTACGGAAACTAATGAGACAGCCTCACCATTACTTCCCGCTCTACCTGTTCGTCCAATTCTGTGAACATAATCTTCAGGAATGTTGGGAAGCTCAAAGTTAACTACATGAGGGAGCAGCGGAATATCTATTCCTCGTCCAGCAATATCTGTTGCTACCAAAACATTGACAGATCCATCTTTGAATCCCGCCAAAGCTTTTGTTCTAGCAGTTTGACTTTTGTTCCCGTGAATTGCCATAGCATTTATATCACAAGACTTCATCTTTTTACATAAATTATTTGCTCCGTGTTTAGTTCTAGTAAAAACTAAAACCTGGTCCCAAGCACCATCTTTTATTAGCTTAATAATTAACTCAGCTTTTCTAGATTTATCAACCTTAAATACAAACTGATTAATAGCCTCTACCGTTAAGGTCTCTGGACTGGTATCTATGTTAACGGGGTGCCTTAAAATATTTTGTGCTAAACTTTTAATGTCTTTTGAAAACGTTGCTGAAAATAAAAGATTCTGTCTAGCATCAGGAAGTAAGCTAATAATTTTAGAAATCTCACGATGAAACCCCATGTCTAACATTCTATCTGCTTCATCTAAAACCAAAACTTCAATCTTATCCAAATGAAGCACGCGCTGACTATGTAAGTCGAGTAAACGTCCAGGAGTTGCAACTAACACATCAATGCCGCTTCTGATTTTTCTAACCTGTGGGTTTTGACCCACCCCTCCATATATTACAGTTGATTTAAGGTCAGAAAACACACTATATTCTTTTACGTTTTCATGGACCTGAGAAGCTAATTCTCTAGTAGGAGTAAGAATAAGCGCACGAACGGACCTTGATGGATGATGTTTTTTTTTTGACAATCGCTGCAATAAAGGCAATGTAAATCCAGCGGTTTTTCCAGTCCCTGTTTGTGCAGAGGCAAGAATGTCTTTCCCTTTAAGTATCCAGGGAATTACCTTGATTTGAACAGGAGTCGGGTTGGAGTATCCTTTTTTTTCAACAGCATTAATAAATATTGAGTCTAATCCTAAATTGGAAAAAGTCATAGTGGAGTTTAACAGTTTCCAGAATTAGAAACTTGCGCAAAGATAATCATTTGAAGGAGGTCTTGAGTAAATATTTATAATTTCATAAAAACAGGTAATTTTTAACGATTCAACATATAAGAAAAAACTGTGAACATTTTTATTTCTTAATAGGATTAAAAGGGTTTTTGATAGAATCGTCAATTTCATCTATATGATCTAACGAGTCATCTAAATAAAAAGAAAGAGCGGGAACTTTTCTGAGCTGATTTTTAACAATTTTTGAAAGATCAAATTTTATTTTTGAAGAATTTTTCTGAAGTTGTTCCAGTCTTTCATTAGCCTTGTCACTTGGAAAAATGCTTAGATATATTTTTGCAACAGAAAAGTCAGGGGCTACTCTAACCGTCGTTACGGAAATTAACAGATTAGCGGCGCCTCCTCTTCGAAGATCGGCAGCAATTAAAGCCGCGAGCTCCTTTTGAATTAAAGCCGAAACCTTTTTTTGCCTTTGCGCATCCATTTATCAAAAATAGTTTAAATATTATGAAAAAGACCTTTTAAGAAATTTAAGTAAGTTGTATATTTGCGC
>LWDU01040381.1_pt1 | contig 71295 bp, 49 predicted proteins | sample 727161 | NCBI WGS metagenome assembly LWDU01 (sample SAMN04566230, study PRJNA314399) | hydrothermal vent metagenome | isolation source: deep sea hydrothermal plume seawater | place: Mexico: Gulf of California, Guaymas Basin | collected 2004-07-11 | reverse complement strand
CTAGATCGGTGTTTTGAGCCAATTCCTCGGCCCGCTTCGCCAGATCTTTGACCAATTCCGTTGCCTCGTCCGCAAACTCGTTGGACAATTCCGCAGCGGGATTTGGCTTATTGAGTGGGGGCTTTGCCGCGGCCATTTGTTTTAGTTTCTCGGCAGCATTGTCACTCGCTTCCTGCGCCGCCTGCTGAGTCTGCTTCGCCTCATCGACCTTCATCTGCGCGTTGTCTTGGCGAGCCTTAGCTTGGTTTAACGCGTTGACTAGGCCTTGATTGTCGGGATTCTTATCAACGTTCTGTTGCATCTGCTGCGTCTGTTTTTCGGTGTTGTTCAATTGCTTCTCGGCTTGTTGCGTACGCTGATTCGCCTGACGTTCCGCGTCGGCGGCTCGCTTGGCAACGGCCTGTTCCGTTTTTAGTCGCTCTAGATTGAATTTATTACGAGTGTTCTCCAAGTTCTTTTGGGCCGCAGCGCGGGCCTTCTCGTCAGCATGAATCTGTTCACCTTCCGCCGCCGCCGTTTGCTCTGTGGCTGCAGCCAGCTGTTCGGCTGACTCATTAATCGTCTGCTTTATTTCCTCGGCGGCCTCACGTATCTCCGAAAGGAGCTTCTCCTCATTTTGTTGATTTGCCTTGGCCTGAGCATTCTCTAACTCTTGCTGCACCGCCGCAAGCTGCTTTTGTGTTTCGGGAACTTTGGCTTGAGCGGCGGCCGAATTGGCTTGCGCTACAAGTGTATTGGCGACGTTCGCCGCCTCCTGTGTCAACTTCTTCAGTTCTTCGACCAGCTCCTTTTTCTTCGCCTGAAAGGCCGGGTCCGACCGCTCGATGGCCCGCTGCAAAGCGTCGTCCTGCTGAGCTGCATCCTCTAGAGAATTCTTAGCCTGCTCCAATGTGTCTTTGGAAATACGAGAGAGCGCCTCTTTCATGGCCGGATTGTTCTGTAGTTCAGCTTCCAGCTCCCTTAGGAGGTCTTGTGGATTCTGATTCGCCAACCGAGCGAGATCCTCAGCGGCAGCGTACTGTTCGTCCAATGGGTTTTGCTGACCATCATTCGGCTGCTGCTCGCCGTTGTCTTGAGCGGCCGGCTGCTCTTCAGGACGTAGTGCGGCTCTCGTTTCCGTCGTGTCCTCACCAGCATCCATCCGTTCAAAATGCTCGGCAATTTTCTCCAACGCGTCGGCCGTCTTCTCTTGGGTCTCCGCTGCAGCGGCCAAATCGCCGACCTGTTCTTCAGAATCTTCTGCGTCCGCAGCCTCTTGAAGCGCTTGGTTCATTTCCGCGGCAGCGTCTTGAATCAGCTGTATGCCGGCGTCGTCATCACGAGCTCGTTCAAGTTCTTCTTCCGAGAGTAGGTCCTGCTGATTCGCGTCCTCGATCAGGGCGTCGATCAGATCCTCAATCTGTTGGTTGATCTTCTCTTGTTCGTCCTGTAACTGCTGCAGCGTCTCCTCGGCTGATACCTGATCGGGCTGTGGTTGTTCGATTTGATCTGCCGCGTCCGCAGTCTCTTGCTCCAATTCGCGAAGATCGTCCGCTGCCTGCTGAGCCATTTCAGCAATGCTGAGCACATACTTGGCGATCACCGCTCTGGCTTCGGCCATGACCGGTTCCAACTCGGTGATGATTTGATTCAGCTCCGTTCGCATTTCAGCCAATTCGTAGGCGGCGGCGACCATCGCCTCACGGCGATGTCGACGTGAAGTTATTTTCCGAGCCGCATCCCGCGCTGCAGGCGAGTATCGCAATCTGTCGATACCTGCCGCGATTTCACTATCCACTCCCGCTTCGCGCAATCGACGAGCGGCCACACCCAACTCCATCGCCAGGGCCTCCCATTGTCGGGGATGGTCTAGGCGGGACGTGATCCCTTGTGAACTCCAACGTTCCAAGTTCAATAATTCGTCAAGTGCGTCTCGAGCTTGGGCCACCTCGTGTCCAGCCTCCAGGATCCGATAGGCTGGTGCCACTTCGGTTAGGGCCTGTTGCAGCAGTGGTTCGGCGAGCGGGTCCTCGAGGTGAACTCGGTACAATCCATCGACCGCCCGCTTCGTGAGGCCAGCATCGACGGCATATTGAGGGTCCGCGTCGCGGCGTGCCTGAGTCAGACTGCGGCGAACTTCTAGCTGGCCGACAGCGGCCGCACGGTAGACTTGCAATTCGACGGCATTCGTGGCAAGCGTATTCTCAAGCTGAAGCGTCTCTTTCGAATCATCGGTCTGACTCAATTTTGTCAAGCTGCTGTAGACTTCGTTGGCGCGGCCACCCATTTCTTGCAGCGGCGTGAAAATCGTACCGCTGCGAGTGTCAAAATCTTTTCTCGCATTGACGATGCTCACCGGTAAACGCCCCTCGGTCACGTCGACGCGCTGTCGCCCTTCCAATTCTCGGAGCAACGTTTTGGCAGTTTGTTGAAGTAGCGGAAGCTTGTCCTCCGATTCCATGGCCAATTCCAAGCGTTCACGACATTGTTCCATCCAATCGAGGTAGCTCAACAACCACGGGTGCGTCGAATCTGGCAGACGTGGCCGTTGTTCGTCCACAAAATCTTCGAGCAACCGCAGCTGATTCAGGAGCACTGTTTCCTGCCTTATCAGCCGGACCCAGGTGAGTGACGCCCCCTCTACGGTCAATCTCTGTTGCTGTAGCAAGGCATCCAAGTCGAAAGCAATCGCGGCCAACACGTTGTGAGCCATCAAGTCGCGATACAATTTCGCCAGCTGCTTGGCGTCATCGGCACTGCGATCAAACGCCGTTTGTAAACTCTTGTACGTCGCTTCAATGCCGTTTTGGTCAATGTCCTCACGCTTGAGCGCCTCCAGTAGCCTGGTCGGCGTGTTGGCATGGTCGTGCTGTAATCGACCGACAACTCGGCCAACCAGATCCAGTTCGTAGGCATCGACGCCAGCCGGCATCTCACTGAGCACCAAGTGAACCCGCTCCAACAATCGGCCCGCTTCTCCGTGCTGTTTCGACGCCACTTCACGCAGGCTGGCGAGATCCGCAGCTGCCGCCTCCTGAGGTCGAGACGTATCACGTAGCCGATCCAGAAGTTCCTTGACGTCGGTTTGGTGCTTGGCAAAGCCGTCCGAGAAATCCGCCAACGCGTCGTAGAATCGGCTCTTAATGATCGCCGACGTGTGACGGTCGGGGTCGAAATCGGGCGCTGCGACAACGATTCGCAATGGCACCGATTCTCCCACGTTTCCTTTGCGATCTGTCGCCAACAGCCGAGTCATCAACTGATCGCCCGACTCGAGCTTCATCGGCAGAAGATCCCACTGCCATTCGGCCGTCATACGGCGGCCCGTCTCAGCGTCGAGTGGCGAGGTCTGCCAGTCGCGACCGTTGATCGAAAACTGTTGTTCCAGTCGAACTAGCGGCAGATCGTCTTCCGCCATCGCCGACAGTGACAATATATCATTCGGTGGGAGAAGCAACGTCCTCTCCTTCTGATCGACAAACCCAACGCGAGGAATCAGATCAGGTTGAGGACTTATTTCGTACTTGGGGCTGAATATATTCTCGAATCCAGTCTCCTTCGAGACCAAGTGCACCTTGTAAAGGGACGAGTCTTCGATAGGCAACGAAACACGGTAACGTCGTTCCCCGGAGGCGACGAGCGGGATCGACTGAATCTCTTCGGAATCTTGTCGTTCTAGGCGCAATTCCGCTCCGACCACATCCTGATCAACCTCCAAGATCAATTCCGCTTGTGTCCCCTCCAGGGCGCGGAGGTCACCATGTTTTTCGGTAACTTCACCGTCCTCAAGGCCGGCGTATTCAGGAAAGTGGTACGTCTTGTGAAACGCGAGGACTCGTGGGCGAGCGCGGGAGACGATCAGGTAGCGTTTGGTCACCGCATCGCCAGCCAGGATTCGATACTCGATCGACTCATCGGCAACTTGGAGATTGGCAACAAAAACGGCCGCGTCACGCCGCCGCATCGTCTGCCTAACCTCACCCTGATTCGGCGTGCGAGTCTCCAGTGTTACCTCGTCCACATCCCCACCGGAAATCTCCACCAAGACAGCCACTGTTTCGTTTTCGGCAAGTGTCAGCGAGTGTGGCGTCGGCTTCAGGATCTTGACGTAAATTCTCGAAATTCGAGCGACGTTCGCTCCGGGGAGCATGGCGCGAGTTACTAGACGTCGGAAGGTCGGATTGGGCACCGAAAGAACGACTGCCATCGTTGAGACGAGTAGCAAGGCAACAACCAACCAAACTGACAACAGACGCCAGGGCAACAACGAATTTATTCGCACCGTCCCCATTTGCCGAGCAACGTTGCCTTGGAGCAAACTTCGGAACACGGGCGAGTCTTTGACGAGCTTTGGATCGTCCGTCGCCAACTCGACTGCCGAAAGTAGGTTCTCGCGAAGTTCCGGCGCAGCCATCTCCACCCGTGCTGCCAAGTCATCCAATGAGGGCGAATGGACCATCCTACGGAGACAGGTGAGCCAGACGACAACGACCACACTCAAGTATGCCAAAATGCTCAGTGACCATCGCGTTTGGTCGGAGAGTACCCAACTCCAATCCGCAAACGAAATCGCCGACATGAAGATCAGAAAACTGACGATGCCGGCACAAAGACCACGCACCCGAATGAACCGTCGACGACGACGTCCAAAACTCTGTAGTTTCTTGCCCACGACCGGATCGAGACGTGTACTCATTCAAATTACTCCTATAACAAACCAGCTCGCTTGCGTAACATCCATTCCGTCGCCAACAGTCCGAGTATGGCGGCAAACCACCAGTAGCTCTGCCATAATAGCGTATCCGATTCAACGACTTCGCCACTACTCAAAGGGCGGAGCAAACTGACAACTTTTGTAAATTGTTCCTCACTGAGGAATTGTCCGCCCGATGACGCTGCCATGGAACGCAACAGCTCTTCGTTACATGCCGTCTGTTGCAGCTCGCCCGTTTCCGGTGGCTCAACCACAAACTGAGTTCGCGCCTTGAGGACCTCCTGGCTATAGCCCGACGCCTGGATTGAGACCTCGTACTCGCCGTGCTCCAATGCCCCGGTGCGACCTCGGTAGATTCCGTCCACTATGCCGTCGGGATCGAGACTAACCGTCGATATAATTTGCCCATCTTTCCAAAGCAAGGCATCGACTGTCACACCGGTCGCCGGTCGTCCGTCCAAACCGGTCAATCGGACGCGGATGTCGGCCATCTCGCCATGGGAATAACTGGCGGCTCCTGTGTCGAGGGCAGCAAATTCGTCACTGACAGCGAATGGTCTGGCCATGATCGTTTTGGCCAGTTGATTCCAAAATCGCTGGTGGTAGGTGTCGGCGACCTTGTATCTCCATCGCCAGGTCTCGTCAAATGCCGAATAGAGGACCCGTCCGGCGCCAAACGCCCTCATGACCATCGCTGGACGGATTTCGTCGTTGACAGTTATCTCGAGCAAGACTTCGGCGTCCGGTAAGGCGTCAACGCAACTCAATTTATGGGGTGGCGGCAATTCGTTCCACAGAATTCGATTTTCGGCTTTGTCGACAGCCAGGCGAAACGCCGCTTCATTCGCTCCACGCTCCGTTAATCGCAACCGATCAGGCAGTACTTGAATAACATCGCCGTTCCAGGAGATGGGAAACAACGCGGTAAAATTCTCCGGATAGCTGCTCAACACGTTCCGTTGTCCATCGAGCAAAAGCAGTCCACCGCCCCGCAGCTCGACGAATTCACGAATCCAAACCAATTCGTGGTCGGCGAACACGTCTGGAACAACCTCGCCGAACACGATGAGGTCGTAGGCGAAGAGCCGTTCGCGGTCCGTTGGAAACGTGCCTTCCGTTTCGCCGCGAGGCAACGTCAAGTCGTCCGTACCCGGGCCGACAATCAGTGTTTCGATTTTCCATTGACTGTCGCGTTGGAACGCGTTTCGCAAGTAGCGAGTTTCCCAGCGGCTTCGCCCATCGATGACCAGAATCCGGTAGCTCTGAGTGATCGCGGCCAACCGCATCATCGCCGAATTGTTGGCGACTTCGTTTTCCTCATCCAACGGGACAATAGAAGCCTCCAAGGCCAATGGTACCGTGTGTTGCTTCATCTCGGAGTCGAATTGCTGTTGAAGTCGCTCGACCAACTCTTCCACGGGGAATTCAAATTCCACTCGTCGACGGAGAGTATCTTGAGTTACGAGCTCTTTTCTCCACAACACTTCGTCTTGGTGCCGCACCTCGATCACAAATGGTCTACCGCGAGGGATCCGATCACGAATCGTCATTTCACCACGTATGTCGTCCTTTTGAAAAACGACGTCGGGGTACTGCAGATCCAATATGGCCAAGTCAGGTGGTTCAAGCCGGCTGCCCATTCCAATCGGATAGATGGGAATGCCCTGTTGGCCTAGTAGTTTGGCAATCTGCAAAGGCGACGGCCCCGAATTATGTTGCCCATCCGAAACGAGGATGACGGCCGTGCGTTGCCCGGTTTCCGCATCGGCGACACCTGTCTCTTTTGTCCCGCGTCGGATTGTCGCCGCGCTAACACCCGAGGCGAGATTCGTGAGGCTGCCACTTGCCTGCTCGAGAAGCTCCTGAGGAAAGTCAGTGCCCTGGCGGCCGTCCCACTTCGAATTGGCCGTCTCTTCATCCAATGTCAATATCTGGACGTCGTGGGTTTTCTTAAGTTGGTTGACGACGCCTTGTTCATCCCGCAACAATCCCGATTCCCCTCGTCGCCAGCGGGGCGTCGCGTCAAAGCGAGCGAGCGCTAAGCGGACCGATTCGTCGGTGGCGACGACCTGATTGACCATCGCTTCAAAATCTCGACGCAATACCGACTCAAAGGTGAGCAGCTTTTGGCAGAGTTGCAGCAACTCGCGTGAGTCCTCGATGCCGATCTCCTCAGCGTCCTCGGCATCACCTTGTGGAGCTGGCTGTGGGATATCAATTTTTCTTGCTGGTTCAAGGATGACGGTCTCGAATCGTTGACGAACGTCATTGCTCTCTTCGCCCACCGACTCTTCTGCCGGTTCTCGATGGTCGTCCCAATTGCCCGCTAGGTGTCGCCACTGAACCTGAACGGCCTCCAGACGTTCGACGAAGGAATTTCGACAATCCTCCCACGTCTCGGCATTCAACAGTTCTCCTTGCAAAGTCTGCACGGTCTCTTCACGAACGGCGGCAAGTTCCTCGGCGAGTTCCCACGAGCGGACGTCCATATCTCCTTTGGAAAGCCAACCCTGTTGTTGAACAACAAGCAGTTTCCGGGCGACCGACATGTGTTCGTCTGTGGCGGCCATGCTCTGCGAACCGTCGAGGTAAATGAGAACTCGACCGAGCTCACCAATAATCGTACGGTGATGCAAAACGGGGCCAGCCAAAGCGAGGACGGCGAGAAAAAAAGCAAAGCTCCTCAACAAGGGAAGCAACCACCGCAGGCGCGGTGAGAGATCATGCTGTTCGCGACGGTAATATCGCCAAGAAAGAGCGCTGGCAACAACGGCAAGTAACAATCCCAACCACAGGGGCAAGTCGCCGACGAATCGAATGCTCGTCATACTCGTGCCCTCCCAAACCTCTGTTGCAACACCACTTCCAGGAACATCAGCCCCAGCACGACGGCTAGTAAAATCTTCCAAATCTCGCGGCCATGACGACGGAGTTTGTCGTGTTCCAAGTAGACGGCTGCCGACTCTACGTGGTCCGCTGCCATCCCTTCAGCCAAGTCGCTCCAGGCTTCAGTATCCAGAAGCGTCAATTCCGACTCCGATCGCGAAGACTCTGCCACGTAGTGGATCGCGACGGCGTCTGGGCCAGTCAAGGTATAGATACCTGGCCGCTGTGTCTCGAGATAGCGAGCAACGCTTCTACCTTCGTGCGATTGCGGTTGGACGGTTGTGCGGCCTCCATTCGGCGTCAACATCGACAACGTTGCATCCTTGCCCTCCCCGCGAAACAGAGCGACGACTGGCTCGCCCGTGACAATGTTCTGCGACGGAGATACTTGCGAAGCCATCGTCGTGACCAATTGCTGCATCAACGGCAAGTAGGTGGGTCGCAACGGCAGATCGGACCAGTCGGCGTCGCATGTGGTGGCCATCTGCACGACGAGGCCGTCGCCGACTTGTTTTTGAACCAGGAACGGGTCGCCCGTTTCAAGCCTCGCCATAACGATGACTTCGGCCGCGTGAGACGACGCCTCCTCTTGATCCACCGCGTTCGCCTGCGGCGATTGAAAACTGGTCGGGGAAACGTCCAACGGCGTGGCTATCGCCGTTTTCGCTTCGCCCAGGCGATACCAGCGGCGAATCGTCGCTGTCGACAAGTCTCCGTTCTTCGGCACGTTGAACAACTCGAGCGCGGGATGTTCGAAATGTTGCGAGACGATTCGTGTGCCTTTCCCGTTATCTTCATGAGTCCCGATCGCTGCGGAAAATGGCAGCGGCAAGAGCCCGCCGCGGTCAGCGAACAGTTTTTCGTTGTACCAAGCCGTATCGAGCCGGTCGCCTGGAAACACCAACAACGTGCCTCCTGACCGAACATACGAAGTGAGAATAATAACTTGTTCGTCCGAGAGTTTGGGCACGTTTGCCAACACAACAACCCGTGTGGAGTCCAGTGCTGCTGAATTCAATGCTGCGGGTGAAATCGTCTTGGTCTGTAGCAGATCGACAAGTTTGAGTCGGCCCAATGTAAAGGGAGTCAGCGCCACTGCCAGAAAATCCGTTTCACCTTGAAGCGGTTCCGCACTCGGCTGTCCGTCCACCAACATCACATCGATCTTCTCCCAGACGTTCACAGCCGCCGAATACCGATTGTCTGTGCTAAGCGGATCGTCCACGGTCAATTCAACCGTAAGTACGTGCGACCCTGCCGATTCAAAACGGCATTCAAATAGAGTCTGCGTCGTGCTCTGAGGGTCCAAGTCCACTTGACTCACCGACTCCTCCACCCCATCGCGCAACAAGGTGACCCGCGCTTTTTCATACGTCTCCGTTCCATGGTTCTTTAAACTGGCTCGAATAAGCAACTGCTGCCCAACACCAAGCGCCTTGCTGGAAAACTTGAGTCCCTCCACAGAGACATTGCCAGGAGTCTCAACGCCAACACGCAGCAACGTCAGCGCTGGCTGAATTTCGGCTGCTGCGGTCTGTCTGCGAATCTGTTCCGCAAACGAGGCATCAGCAGGCCAATCAGAGGCCTGAAAGTCGCTGATGATAATTAGCTCGCGACGGACGTTCGACATTCCCGCCAGCGTGACCAAGGCGACGTCGAGTGCTTCCGGCATTTGGCTTGCGCCAAATCCTCCCTTCAGTTGGCGAAGTTGTTCGATCATCAATGATGGGTCGAAGACCGGCTGGTCAAAAATCGGCGTCGGACGTCCCCCCGTCTGAATGACCGCGACTTCCGAACCACGGCTCATCGCCTTCAGCACGGCCACCGCCTGCTCCACGGCCAGGTCGAGGTGTTTTCCCTCGCTGCTTTTCGCGTCCATCGAGTAGCTAGTGTCCAACAGGATGACGGCCGACACGGGCGCGTTTCCTGCCAAGTCTTTCCAACCAGTAAGGACGGGTCGGGCCAGGCAGAATGCGAGTACAGCGGGAATAGCACAACGCATCAACAACAAGATCAGTTGTTCGATCCGAAACCGCTTGTGATTCACCCGCACGATCGAATCGAGTAAGTGCATCGCTCCCCATTCGATGGTGCGAAAACGGCTTCGGTTCATGATGTGGATGATCAGCGGAATGATGAACGCCGCCGCGCCGAACGCCAGAATTCCGTTGAGCAATGTCATGGAGCTCGCCTCCGCAAAGCGAGGTAGGCGGCCAGTGCATCGGCGTACGGCGTTTCGGTGCTCATGGGAACAAGATCGATTCGATGGCGGCGACAGCCCATCGTCAGTCGCTCGCGAAATACCCTTAAATTCTCCAAGTAGGTACGGCGAATGTGTCCTGGGTCTACCAGGTGTCGATGCGACTGCGATTCGAGCGATGCGAACTGGGTCCATTGACGGAACGGAAAGTCGAGTTCATCGGGATCCCAAATCTGAAAGATGACCACCTCGTGTTTGGCGTGTCGAAAATGAGCAAGCGAACGAAGTAACTCCTCGATGTCGCCGAACAAATCGGAAATGATCACGACCAAGCCGCGACGGTGAATCTTCGAAACCAGTTTGTGAAAGACGCCGGCCAGCTCGGTTTCCCGCCCCGGGCTGACCTGATCGAGCACGTCAACGATTGCTTGCAAATGCTTGGGACGGCCGCGGGGCGGAACGTAGTGAGTCAGTTTCGTGTCGAAAGTCACCAGACCGACGCTGTCCTGTTGTTGCAGCATCAAGTATCCAAGACAGGCCGCAAGGCGTACGGCATAATCGTGTTTTGTCATCCCGTCGCTTCGAGACCCCGAGTAGGCCATCGATCCGCTGGAGTCGACCAGCAACGTGCAGCGAAGATTGGTCTCCTCTTCAAACTCGCGGATGTAGAGGCGGTCTGTCTTTGCGTACAGTTTCCAGTCAATACTACGAACTTCATCTCCGCGTACGTAAGAGCGGTGCTCCTTGAATTCAACGCTAAAGCCCTTGTGTGGCGAGCGGTGCAAACCCGAGCAAAAGCCTTCAACAACGCGACGAGCCAAGAACTGCAAGCGAGAGAGTTTCTTGATGTCGCCGACGGCGATAAGATCCGATACGTTTGGCATCCTAGCTTCCTAAAGCAACTGCGGATCTCGTTGAGGGACTTCGTCAAGCAGGCGGCTGACCAGGTCGTCGACAGATACACCTTCGGCTTCGGCATTGAACGTAGGAACAATACGATGCCGCAAAATGGGGAACGCAAGCGCTTCGACATCGTCAAGCGTGACGTGGTGCCGCCCGCAAATGATCGCCCGGGCCTTGGAGGCCAAAACCAATTGCTGGCTGGCGCGGGGGCCTGGACCCCACTCGATGAGTTCACGTACCCAGGGAGCGGAGCCCTCTTCTTTTGGTCGGGACGAACGGACAAGGTCGAGCACAAACTCTTTTACGTGGTCCGGCAAAGGGACTCGACGCACCGTCTGTTGACACTCGATGATCTCAGCCCCGGAAACGACCGGTACGAGTTTTGTCTCCAGCGTCGAGGTTGTCCGGTCAATGATCTCGCCCTCCTGATCGCGATCTGGATAGTCAACGATCACGTTAAACAGAAATCGATCCCGTTGCGCTTCGGGAAGCGGGTAGGTGCCCTCTTGCTCGATTGGGTTCTGCGTGGCGAGTACGAAAAACGGCTCTTCTAAATGATAGGTCGTTCCACCGACGGTCACTTCGTGCTCTTGCATCGCTTCGAGTAACGCAGCTTGCGTCTTGGGCGGCGTACGGTTGATTTCATCGGCAAGCAACATCTGAGTGAATACCGGGCCTTTTTCGAAAATCAACTCTCGACGGCCTGTCTTTTTGTCCTCCTGAATGATGTCCGTGCCGGTGATATCCGCAGGCATCAGGTCGGGAGTAAATTGAATTCGACGAAACGTGAGATTCATCGACTCTGCCAATGAACGCACCATGAGCGTCTTGGCAAGTCCCGGTACGCCTTCCAATAGACAGTGCCCGCGAGCTAGGATCGCAATCAACAGCTGCTCGATCACGGTGTCTTGCCCAACGATCGCCTTACCAACCTGGTCGCGAATCGCGTCGCAGACTTCGACCAATCTCGCGGCGCGAGCTTCATCACCGTCACCGTTATCATGCTGATTCTGAACATCGGTCATAGGATTATTTTCGCCTTATTTGCATACAAAAAACACGCGATCAGCAATGAAGTGAATCACGATCTTGTCTGGGCTTGATCGGTAAGACATTTGGATAGGAAAGCCTCATCGATGCGAGGCACCTGAATTGGGAGGTGAGGAATCCCGGCAGGGCTATGATTGGCAGTCTAACAGTTGAAAACACCGTGTGCACTCGTTTTTGTGCGTTTTTTGGCCTCTGTGAAGCGACTTCAGCGACGTATTCTCCACATCCACAACACTCGCCTGCTGAACCCCGTGGGTCTGCAGGGACTCAGGAAAACGCGGTGGACGACATGACGGAGCGTGCCTGCTACGCTTACATACGTCCACGGAATTTTTTTCGAGCAAGTAGATGAGCGATTACGAACATACTCAGCCAGGCACCCTACTGCGGATCGTGCTGGGGCTCTTTGTCCTTGCCTTGGGCGTCACGGCGATCATCTTTCTGTCCGGTGTTTCGAGAGAGGCTGGGATCATCTTTCTTCTCGTCGCCGCGTTATTAGCGTTTGTCCTTTTGGTCTTTCATTCTCTGACGGTGCAAGTCAATCGAAATGAAATCTCGCTGCGGTTCGGTATCGGAATAGTCAAGAAGAGCTTTTCGTCGGCCGAAATCAAAACGGTTGAACAGGTTCGTAATCGTTGGTTTTACGGCTGGGGCATCAAGCTGACGCCGGAAGGATGGCTTTACTCCGTTTCAGGTTTGGACGCAGTTCAGATTGTCATGCAGGATGGTCGCAAGACTAGGATTGGCACTGATGAGCCGGAGAAGTTGCTGGCGGCCATTGAATCGGTGATTCGCGAGTGAATTGCGGATCCGCATGGAGCGAATACCGGCCAGCACTTCTCGACTACGGACACTTCTAGAGATTCTTGGGTAATCCTGAATCGAGCGGAAGTAGTCAAGTACAGAGATGACATCGGACACCCGACGGTGGAGAGGAGCTCTACGACATGGGCAGAGTCAAAGAGCGTTTGAAAAAGTGGCTGCCCAAAACGAACGCTCCACATTTCCGCTGCAACTGAACGCGAGCGAGCATCAAGGCAGACAACTCACTCGCTTGCGATTCGTGCTGGTATCTGAGTTTAACACCTTTCTTGACAAATCCCCGCGAGATTTTGCCTCCGCGACGCGTTAGACTAAGCACCAACAGCAGACTCCTCCTTAACGCGAGCACGAACGATCATGCGTCTCCAGACAACTTGCTCTCTGTCGATGATCCTGTTTCTCTCGTCCCACGTTTTCGCCGACGAGACTCAACCGGATTTCACTGATCCTCAAATCACGGCGATTGCTCATGTCGAGAAGATCAGTAACGAGTTAAAGCAAGTCAATCAATCGATTTGGGAGTGGGCTGAAGTTGGGCTCGAGGAACGAAAATCGAGCCGCTTGTTACAGAGTAAGCTGACCGCCGCGGGATTCAAAGTGGAGACGGGTCTGGCGGGCATGCCAACGGCATTTGTCGCCAGCTTCGGCAGTGGAAAGCCGGTTATTGGGATTCTGGCCGAGTACGACGCACTGCCAGGGCTCTCGCAGAAAATCTCGCCGCAGCGCGAGGCCGCCGAGGAGGGAAAGCCAGGCCACGCATGTGGCCACAGTGGCCTGGGAACCGGGGCATTGGGAGCCGCCTTGGCGGTAAGGCAGGCGATGGAACAGCATGGCCTGCCGGGAACAATTCGTCTTTATGGAACGCCCGCTGAAGAAACCGTGATTGGCAAGGTCTACATGACGTTAGATGGCGTATTCGACGACCTAGACATCTGCTTGCATTGGCATCCGGGGACTAAGAACGAAGCCTGGTCGGGAAGTTCGAAGGCCTTGGTCTCGGCCAAGTTCACGTTTCACGGAACAGCGGCCCACGCATCGGTCAGCCCAGCCAGCGGACGCAGTGCGTTGGATGGAGTGGAGTTAATGAACGTGGCGGCGAATTTCATGCGCGAGCATATCAAGGAAGATGCCCGTTTGCACTACGTCATTGTCGATGGCGGAGGCGCACCGAATGTCGTTGCGCCGCAAGCAACGGTTTGGTACTTCTGCCGAGCTGATTCGCATGAAGATACCGAATACAATTTCCGTTGGTTAAACGATATCGCCGAAGCAGCCGCAAAAATGTCGAGGACGAGGCTGACGGTCAAGATCGACACCGACTGTCATGAAGTGATTCCGAACAGCCCGTTGTCGGCGCTAATAACAACGATTATGCAGAAAATTGGCGCCCCGAAGTTCACCGACACTGAAATGGCTTTTGCTCGTCGACTGCAGGAGCCACTGGTCGCTCAGTTCGGTCGCCAATTCCCACTCGCCATCGACGATCGTATCCATCGCGTCGCCGCAATACCACGTGCGAGTAAAGGTTCAACCGATGTTGGGGACATAAGTTGGCGTGTCCCCACGGGCGGGTTGCGAACGGCGTGCCTGCCAGCCGAGAGTCCCGGCCACAGTTGGCAGAATGTGGCCAGTATTGGTTCGTCGATTGGAGAAAAAGGGATCATCTACTCTTCGAAAATCTTGGCCGTCACCGCTATCGAACTAATGCAACGCCGCGAACTGATCGCTGCAGCGCGAAGCGACTGGCAGACGCGCATGAAGGATAAGAAGTACTTTAGCTTCATCCCCGACGGCCAACAGCCGCCAAAAAAGATTCGCTAAATCGATGGCAGGTGTCTACACAAAGTCACTGACACCAAGCTCAGGATAGCGCGGCAACCGCAGCCCGCCCCAACACGGTGCAGGCTACCGCCAGTGGAAATCCGTATCGAATGAGAATGACCTTTTTCAAGGTTGGTTGTCGCGGACGCCGCGTTGCGACAATGATGGCTATCGTCCAGTACGCCAGCGCTGCAATAAGGAAAACCCGAAACATCTCACCTCCGTCAAGGAGCAGCGCCGTGAACGCGAGACAAGCCGTCTGAAAAAAGAGGGACATACGAAAGGCGCTGCGAAACTCCCTTCGTGATGACAAGGGGCTGTCGGAGTCCGGCATGACGTCCGACGTGGCTCGAGTGGATTCGTACGGATTTGGATCGGCCAATGTTGCGAACCACTGCTTTCCGTTCTGGAGTTCTGTCTAATAGCGGTGACGATGAGAGCATCTACGCCTGAATTTCTCCACCCAATTCATCCTCAACATGGACTCGTATTATCTCTTCAAAGGAACTCTCGACGACAAATCCCAAGGACTTACTACGAACGGGATTGAAGTTTTTTGGCCAGCCATCAACCATCTTGATGATCGCCTGATCGTGTTGGTGGCGAATGCGTGAAACCACGTTGTCACCAGCGATTTTCCTCAAGGCAGCAATCTGCTCGCCAACGGTCACGGCAACGCCGGGCATGGTTAGATTGCGTCGAGCGCCGATCTGTTCGCTGTCAAGCGATGCGGCATGGGTCAGGAATCCAACGGCGGCCCGCGGAGACGCATGCCAGTGGAGCACATCTTCAGATACAGGTAGCGTCGCCTCTTGACCAGCGAGCGGTTCACGTATGATGTTCGAAAAGAAGCCTGATGCGGCCTTGTTTGGTTTTCCGGGCCGCACGCAAATCGTCGGTAGCCGGATACCAACACCATCCAACAGGCCTCGTCGAGTGTAGTCACTCAAGAGCAATTCGCAGATCGCCTTTTGCGTTCCGTAAGATGTGAGCGGTGTCGTGTGGAAATCATCGTAAATCGCATCGGGAAACGGCATGCCAAAAACGGCAATCGAACTAGTGAAGACGAGGCGTGGGCAATAGTCAGGTTCAAGTCGGATGGCGTCGAGCAACAGGCGAGTCCCATCTAGATTGACCCGATAACCTTTTTCAAAATCCTGCTCAGCTTCACCAGAAACAATCGCGGCCAGGTGAAACACAATATCGGGGCGTTGCTCGATCAATCTCGACGCTTCACCGGCGACCGCCAAGTCACCCTCCTGAACATCGACTGGAAACTTGGCGCCCTCCGGGATCAAGGCAGGCACGACATCGTGAAGTGTCAACGCGTCAATCTCACGGCCGCCTATCTCGCCATCGGCAGCCAGACGTTCGACCAACTTTCGCCCAATCATTCCGGCGCCGCCAATAATCAATACGTTCATCCCATCTTTCCATACAACGGTGCAACAATTTAGTTAGTTAGGTCGTTTAGCTCGTCAGCTTAACATGGGTCACGTGATTAAACAGGTACAGGATGTCAATGCGTGATCAGCCGTTGGGCGGTAGCCCACGGTTCGTGCCTTATGTTGACTGACCATTTCTAGTGGCAAGAACCGGACGCTATCGCGTGCCGGCTGATGTGTCAATTGAACAGGTAACGATTTTCCGGACACTCATTTCGAGTCGTCGTCCAATCTCTGCAACAACGTGCGGATATCTCGTGCCCCGCCGATCGTCGTAAAGATCGCCATCACAGCGAAAGCGACCATCGAACCGATCAAGCAGACCTGCCAGACGAGTCTCCAGAACTCCATTGGGTGCCTCCCTATTTCTCGGTGGTTGTCGTTTTGTCGTGTTGCTTCTCAGAAGGAAAAGCGAGCGAACCAATAACGAAAACGGTACTGGTAAGGCCGACCGTAAGCAGCCCCACATGAGCGCTAGTCAGCTCCGGCAATTGCAATGCGTTTTGAACCGCGACACGGAGAGGTTCCAGACCAAGTACGGCCGAACATCCGGCCAACAAGGACAATTTGGCTCCCACCGTACTGGCGCGCTTCCAATACAAACCACCGATCAACAGCGGTATGGCTCCCGTAAAGTAGATCGCACCAGTGATCGCCATATAATCCCAGACGTCGTCTCCACCGTCGTAAAACAGCCCCCACGCCCAGATGAATATCCCAATCACGACGATCATGATTCGAGTGAGGCGTATACGTTGATTCGCGGTCATCTGCTCGGACTTCAGCGGCGCGACAACATCTTGAGTGATCACGGAACTCCAACAAAGCAGGTAGCTGTCGTGTGTTGACATGAATGCGGCGATCATCGCGGCGGAAACGACGCCAATGACGCCGGCCGGTAATAAGCGACCGAGAAAAATTGGCATGGCGTACAGCGGGCTCAACTCCGCTTCGCCTCCCTCAGACGACGCTACAAAGAGGCCTTCCAATTCGGGCGCCATGGTGACGAAAAACACAAGAGCACAGATTCCCCAGAAATACGGAATCATGAACCGAATGGTGAAGGAAATACTCGACCACATGTACTGTCGTTTCAACGCCTCGGTTGATTTCATGCTCAGCGCTCGAGCCACGGCAGTTGGCCAAACCGCGCAGCTGATGAGTCCGGTAATGGCCATCCAAACGACGTACGATGGCCCAAATTCGCCGTCCGCAAGCGGGTTAAATCCCGACTCACCCATGCGATTGCCGACCGTATCAAAGATGTTGGTCCAGCCGAGTTTTGAGATAGCCAAACAGGTTGTCAGCAGCAATCCAAACGACAAGACCACGAACTGGATGTAGTCGGTGATGATCACAGAAACCATCCCACCCAACACCGTGTAAACCAACACAAGCACTAATAGGATCGTCATGACCGCGAAGAGAGCGAACCCGTCGGCGGGCAGACCGGTAATCCCCACGATGAACATCGAACCGATCTTGAGAAATAGGCCCATGTTCAAGATGCCGCCGAATGCCAAGATCGTGCCACCTAGGATTCGCGTCGAGCGATCGAAACGCTGTTCGTAGTATTCCGGGATCGTCAACACCTTTAATTTTCTTAGCGGTACTACGACGAATCCGGTCAGGCCGACCATCAATGTGACAATCCCCGCGAGGGCGGCGATATGGAATGCGGCGAATCCTCCGTTGAACCCCTTTTCGGCACTGTACATCACAGTGATCAGACCGAGTTCCGTGCCGGTCATTGTCGCGACACCCAACCAAGTCCCCACACCTCGCCCGGCGCCAATGTACGACGTCATCGACACAGCGAATCGCTTCACAAACAGACCAATGACCAACGACACGCTGAGGTACGCGACAACAATCCCCCAATCATAAATGGAGAAGTTGGTCCTGCTCAGCGCTTCACGTGCCAATTCGCTCATTGTTGGTGTCAGCGGTGGAAGGTCAGTTGTGAGTTTGGCTAGACTAGTGCCGCGTCACAATTCAATATATGGGCTGGTTAACAGCATCGTAACCCGACCCGTCAGCGAGGAACGATGTGGATTACTGCTTCACCCTCGCTGACACGTCGAACTACGACATCTGGTAATATGCCAAATTCGAACTGGGAATCCGTCTATGAAAATTGCTCGCGTCGATGCTATCCAACCTGAGACCCCCGGTTCACCGCCCGACTGGCGGACGCAGTTAGGGCAGATCATCGTCCGCGTCCAGACCGATGACGGCCTTACCGGTTGGGGCGTCGGAGGGGGCGGCCGTGCGTGCATTCACGTCGCCGAAACGGTTCTCCGAGACCTTCTCGTCGGAGCGGATCCGTCGGACGTGGAGGGTTTGCACGCGGCCATGTTCGATCACACGTCGTTTTACGGCCGCAAGGGATTGGTGATCATGGCGATCAGTGGCGTGGACTTGGCTCTATGGGACATTCGAGGTAAACGGCTCAACAGGCACGTCGCTCAACTGCTCAACCCCGAGGTCGAATTTGGCCGTGGCATCCCCACTTACTGCACTGTGTTTGACGATGATGAAGCGGAGACTGCGTTCACAGCAGGACACGTTGCGATCAAATTACACGTCGAACGGTTTGGAGACGATCCGGATGTTTCCGCCATCGTGTCGCTGGTGTCGCGGACTCGCGAACGGCTGGGGCCCACCGCGCAAATCATGGTCGACGCATTCGCCCGCTGGACTCTGCAAACCAGTCTTGAGGTGGCCGACGCCATTGCGCCGTTCCAGATCGAGTGGCTCGAAGAGCCGATGCTACCGGACCGATTGGGCGACTATCGAGAACTCGCCAAACAATCGCCGATCAAAATTGCTGGCGGTGAACACGAATACACGGCCGGCGGATTCCGCGAACTGATCGATCTTGGTGTCCATCACATCCTGCAGCCGGATATCAATTGGTGCGGTGGAATGACGACTTTGGTCGAAGTTTATCGATTGGCGAAGGATGCAGGCTTGCAAGTTTGCCCGCACCGGGGGAGCGAGCCGTTCTCAATTGCCGCGATTGCCAGTATCGACCCAACTCCTCTTGCCGAGTCACCTCGACGCTGGTTTCGCTGTCTAACCGGCATGCCGGACGATCGGGGCGTCGGTACACAACTACAACCAGGCATTGGATTTGGGGTCGACGTGAGTGAGCAGGTAAAAATCGCATTCGAGAATCATGCCGACTGAATGGTCAGCTCAAAATCGACCAATTTTGGCTCCGCCCACCGCTATACCGGGCGGAATGCGACGAGCAGCTCAAAGAAACCTAAAAGGATCGCTAGCAAACGATCCACGCTTGCCGATATGATGGAAGACGAACGGTTCACCGAATGGAGATGAACGATGTTGACAATCTTTGGGCGAAGCTCAACCAGTCCTGGATCCTGCGACAATATTTCCAGACGTGGCTTCCTTCAGGTCGGTGGCGCCGCGATGGGTGGTTTGGCTCTTCCGCAGATCTTGGAAATGGAAGCCCTGGCGGGCGTCGGCAGCTCACACAAGGCAATTATCAACATCTACCTTCCCGGCGGCCCTTCGCACCTGGACATGTGGGATCTCAAGCCGAACGCACCCTCAGAAATTCGGGGCGAATTCAGCCCGACCAGTACCAACGTTCCGGGGATGCAGTTCTGCGAGTTGTTTCCTCGGCTTGCTCAAAACGCTGACAAGTTTGCGATCATTCGCTCGTTGAGTGATTCTGACGGGGGGCACGATTGCTATCAATGCATGACGGGCCGCAAGAAGCGGGACCGGGGTCCCAACGGTGGCTGGCCATCGGCTGGCGGCTGGGTATCTCGTTTGGCTGGCCCGGCCAACGAGGCGGTGCCACCCAACGTGGCGCTCATGTATCAGACCGGAAATCGCACCTGGGGCGAACCGGCATCTGCCGGATTCCTTGGCGCGATGCACAATCCGTTCAATATGGTCGGTCGGAAGGCTCGTGAAAAATCCGACAATATGGTGCTGCAAGGAATCACCTTGGAACGTTTGCAGGATCGAGATCGATTGCGCGGAGCCCTCGATCAATTTCGTCGAGATACCGATGTGGCCGCCAGCATGAAAAGTGTTGACGCCTATACTTCCCAGGCACTCGGCATCCTCACCGACTCGAAGTTAGGTGACGCGCTGGACCTGTCAAAAGAAGACCCAAAGGTGGTCGCTCGCTACGGCACAAGCGACGTCAAATTCCAGCGCGACGGTGCTCCCAAAATGGTGGAGAATTTCTGCATCGCTCGACGACTTGTCGAAGCCGGTGCCCGTTACGTCGCTTTGAACTACAGTCGCTGGGACTGGCACGGTGGCGATGGGATGAACTACCCTCGTTCCCGACAAGAATTTCCACTCTTGGATAAAGCGCTGTCCGCTTTGCTCATGGATTTACACGAGCGGGGCCTCGATAAAGATGTTTCCGTGGTGATGTGGGGCGAGTTCGGGCGGACACCCAAAATCAACGTTAGGAACAGTCGAGACCACTGGCCTCGCGCCAACGCCGCGATCGTCGCTGGTGGCGGAATGCAAACCGGCCAAGTAATTGGTGAAACAAATCGCTTTGGTGAAGAGCCAGACCGGCGGCCGGTAAAATTCCAAGAGGTCTTCGCCACGCTCTATCACAATATGGGTCTCGACGCGCACCGCGACCGAATCTTCGATGGGTCGGGCACTCCTCGGTATCCAGTCGACTCCGGCGTCGAGCCAATCCGCGAGCTTATCTAGAGCAATGTCACTTTCGGCGAAAGTCTGCGACGTGGCGATTCGGTTAGAATTCGCCTAGCGAATGGCCAACAATCGCTCGCGGCGACGGTGAAGTTTATGGGGCAATCGTCAGATGGAACGGCGAAACCGAAAAAGAAACCACCGTTGGCCACTGGGTAGCCGAAGATCTCACTGGCCGCGACGTGCACGACACCGCCTTGATACTGTCACCCGACGAGTTGTCCCGCACCCCCGATGAAAGTGCTCCATTGATGGAATTATTTCTCATTCGTCACGCTCAATCCACAAACAACGCCTTGCCAGAAACGGAACGAGTGGAAGATCCGGGATTGACGGACTTGGGAGTCGAACAGGCGCGGTGCCTCGCCGAGTGGCTTCCCACTCTAGGGCTCACTCAGCTTATTACCAGCCCGTTTCGACGAACTCTGCTCACCGCGGAGGCGATTAGCAAGTCGACTGGGCTGACTCCGTCGGTTCGGGTTGATCTTCACGAAGTTGGCGGCTGTTATCGTGGATACTCGCCGGGACGTTGGCAGGGACGACCGGGCATGAACCGGAGAGAAATCGAAGCCGAGTTCTCTGGTTTCGAGTTTGACGACGTCATTCGCGATGATGGCTGGTGGGCAAGCAAGCCATACGAGAGCTGGGACGATGCGCGGCAACGCGCCGTTCGCCTGCTCGAACGCACAACAATGGAATTCGCCCAGACACATGGCCGAGTCGCTTATGTGATGCATGCAGATTTCAAGAACCTGTTTATCGAGCAGTTTCACAATAAGAGCGTACTGGCAATCCCGCGTAACGCGTCCGTCTCACGTGTCGTACTAGCGGATCAAACGATGCAGCTGGCAGATTACAACATGAGCGGTCATCTACGACCAGAGATGGTGACTGTTTGACGGTCAGCTCTTTGCCGGCTGCTCCGCTCCAAAAACACAGAATTCCAGCACGTTCTTCGAACCGAAGAATCAATATGTGAAACGGATTGGCACAGATCCTCCATTCGGACACGGTTTGTCAGGAGCAGGAGCAGGAGAGGGAGTTAGGAGGGGAGGATGTGTGATACAATAGTCTCCGCGTCCGCCTCTCTCTCTCGGGACCTTTTTGTTAAAGGATGATGTCATGGCTCGATTCAATCGCCGAACATTTTTGCAGAGTACGTCCGCTGCAGCGGGTGCCTCGCTGTTGTTAACCGGTACAAAATCTTCGGGAGCCGTGCTGGGAGCGAATGAGCGGATTCGAATTGCCATTGCTGGCCTAAACGGTCGCGGCCGCAGCCATATGGACGGTTGGCTCGGCCAAAACGACGTCGAGATCGCCTACCTGGTCGATCCGGATCAAAACGTTCTCGACAGCGCCATGAAGCGGCTCGAGGACAAGAGCAAAGGGAAGTTCGCTTGTCGAGCTGTCCGCGACATTCGTGAGGTACTGGATGACCCAAACGTGGACGCGGTTTCCGTCGCCACACCGAACCACTGGCATTCGTTGATAACGATTTGGGCCGCTCAAGCTGGAAAACACGTCTACGTAGAAAAGCCAATGAGCCACGATGTGGCAGAAGGACGTGTGGCCGTAGAAGCTCAGAAGAAATACGGCGTCGTGATTCAACATGGCACACAGAGTCGCAGTAACGCTGGGATCGCCGGACTCCACGAGGCAATTCAGGCGGGCAAATTCGGACGCCTCAAGATTTCCTACGGTTACTGTTGCAAACCGCGTGGCACCATAGGCACAAAGAAGGTGACCAGTTCACCGAATCAACTGGATTGGGATCTTTGGCGAGGACCGGCTGACGTTTCGGAGTACCACGCCAATTACGCGCACTACAACTGGCATTGGTTCTGGAAGACAGGTAACGGCGACCTTAACAATCAAGGCACTCACCAGTTAGACATCGCTCGCTGGGCCCTTGACACCGATCTGACGCACCCGAGCAGGGTGATGGCAATCGGGGGCCGTTTTCAATGGGGCGACCAAGGTGAAACACCAAACACGATGTTTGCATTGGCGGAATACCCGAATGGTCAGTCGGTCTTCTTCAATGTTCGCAACGTCAATTACTCCGGATATCAACGTCAGGTAGAAAACGAGTACTACTTCGAGGATGGTGGTCGCATCGTGCGTAACATGTACTACCCGGCAGGAAGCGACAAGGGCGAGAAAGTCTCCGTGCCGGGTGGAAAAGTAACCCCCGGTGGAAACTGGGGTGCGTTCATTGCCGCGTGTCGGGCGGGCGACCCCAGCATGGCAAACGGAACCGCACCGGACGCGCACAACGCGTGCGTACTGGGCCACCTGATGAATAACTCCTACCGCCTGGGAAGCAGCGTACCGTTCAATGCCAAGGCCGGAAAATTCGGTGACAACGCCGACGCGGCTGAACATTTCGATCGCCTACACTCCATCATGAGTGATGGTGTCGGCATTCCCAAAGACGGTACCGAGTATACCGTCGGGCCATGGTTAACATTCGATCCACAGACAGAACGACATACGGGAGAGTTTGCGGACGAGGCCAACGCCCTGCTCAAGGATGCGAACAGAACCGGTTTCGAAGTACCAAATCCCAAGGCAGTTTGAATGGGGAAAATGCCCGGTAGAACAACTGGAAACTTTGGGGCGCACGGCGTCCCAAAGTTTTCTTGTCCGGTACCCGATGGAACAAGACGCTTCGTTGGGCCGGAAAATCCCCGCATCTCAATTGACTTGGCGAACGTGATTCAGGACGATGAATCGGAGTGATTCTTCAGATTGATTAGGAGACGTCCTGTCGATGTCTAAACGGGGGACAGAATCAGACGTGATAACGGAATAAGCACGAGCGAATGCTAAAAACGTCGCATCTTACAAGACGACAAATGCTCTGTTCCGCCAGCGGCGGACTTGGGCTTTCGTTGCCTATGTTCTTGAACATCCGCTCGGCGACGGCCGCTACCTCGTCGGGTAAGGCCAAGTCATGCATCGTCCTCTATTGCTGGGGCGGAATGAGCCATCACGAGGTCTTTGACCCTCGGCCCGACGCTCCAGTCGATGTACGCGGAGAGTTCTCCCCGATCTCGACCGCCGTTCCCGGTATCATCGTCGGTGAACATATTCCTCGCCTGGCCAAGATTGCCAACCGATTGGCCATTGTGCGCTCAGTCAACCACGGTGAATCTGCTCACGGAAGGGGAATGTACTGGAATCTCACGGGGCATGCCCCTCCGCCTATTCCGGCTGGCAACATTCCACCCACACGAGAACAATGGCCCTCGTTAACGGCCATGGTGTCGAAAATACGGGCAGCGCCAAAAGGCGTTCCCGGCGCCGTGCGGTTGCCATATCCGTTAGTCGACAACGGAACTTTACAGGGAGGTGAATACGGAGGTTGGCTAGGCGTACCCCACGACCCAATTGTCATGAAGACACCCGCGGGAACTGCCTGGGGTGGAGTTTCTCGTTCATTGGGTGCCGAAGTCCTCGACCTTAAGAACAATGTTGCTTTGTCGCGAGCTCAAATGCGACGAAAACTCGTTGCGTCTTTGGAGCGACCGATCAGCGTTCCAGCCGAATTTGAGGAGTTCGAGCATTTCCGAGAACTCGCCTCGGACATGCTGCTGAGCTCCGCAGTGCGAAACGCCTACAATCTGGACGCGGAAGATGTCAAAACTCGAGATACCTACGGCATGCATATCGGTGGCCAGAGCATGCTGTTGGCGCGACGTTTGGTTGAAGCAGGCGTACCGATTGTTCAGGTTTGCTGCGCTGCTGGCGATCTGAACGGTGGCAAGGGAGATATGTGGGACACACACGGTGACAATTTCCGACGCCTCAAAGAAAGACTGTTGCCGGTATTCGATCGAGCCATGTCGGCGCTCATTCTGGATTTAGAACAACGAGGCATGCTGGACGAGACGCTAGTGGTAATGCTAACTGACTTTGGGCGAACGCCGAAAATTAACGGCGCCGCAGGCCGCGACCACTACCCCAACGTCTATTCGGTCGCGATGGCTGGTGGCGGGATTCGTGGTGGGCAAGTGTACGGAAGCAGCGACACTCTGGGAGCGTTCCCACGGACATCTCCTTGCTCGCCTGCCGATCTTCATGCAACGATTTTTCAATCGCTCGGAATCTCACCTCGCGCCGAGATTCACGATCAACTGGGGCGGCCGTTCCCCGTAAGTGATGGTCGAGTGTTGCCGTTGATGTAGCGACCCTGACTGCGGTTTGGTAACCGCGCCGGCCGTGTCTTGCCCCACCACACAAGTCCGTTCAGATTGACATTTTCCTCGGAGATTCGAATGCCGATCTTACAGACACCTTCTGTCCAACCGCTGAAAGAAGTGTCGGCGGCAAACAGCCAGTTTTTCTCACAAGAGACTTGTGTCGTACAGTGGGCCGGCACGGTGCCGGTGGATTCTTGATTTGGCAACTACCCAAGGGGCTCACGTACGGTCTTTATAGCCGCGTTCAATAATCGCATTGGTCAGCTTGCCCTCGTCACCGCAAACTCGCGGTGACCGTCGCTCCAGAATGGAGGAGACGAAATCAGTCACCAGTGGTCCACAGAAATTCGGCGGCGGGTCGTGGCGTTCGGTGCGGCATCCTGCCGCCGTTTCGATCACCAACTCGGAACCGTTGAGAGGCGCGGCGTAGAGTCGCCCTAACGTACCCGTAATTGAAAACTCGTCAGGGTCGACGGCACTTCCGAAATGGCACTGAAGCGTCCCAACACTCCCACTCTCAAATCCCAGCACCATCACTGAAGTATCCTCGGCGTCATAGTTCGCCGCCACGTTGCGGCAAATACACTTCACTTGCTGCACACCACCGAACAGATGAGCGAATAGGTTGATACGGTGGCTACCGATGTCCATCAGTGCACCTCCACCACCTTCCTCAGCAATCACTCGCCAATACCCTTCCTCGCCGGACTGCAAGGCGAAAGGGGTGGATGTGACAGCCGAGATGGCAAGAGGTGTGCCAATTTCTCCTGACTTAAGCAGCTCCTCGATCCGCTGGACCAACGGGTAAAATCGACGATAGTAGGCCACTCCAAGTTGCACGTCGTTCTCGCGGCAAACCTCGATCATTTCAGTACATTCCGCCACGTTCATTGCCATCGGCTTTTCGACCAACACGTGTTTTCCGGCACGTGCTGCTGCCAGTGTCTGCGGCAAGTGGTCTTTCACTGGCGTTGCGATGTAGACGGCATCGATGTCGGGGTCAGTGAAAAGGTCGGTGTCGCGAGGATAGCGTTTGTCGATTTGAAATCGATCGCAGAATTCGTCCAAACGCTGTTTGTCGCGACGACACGCGGCCACCAATTCACTTCTCGGTTCGTCAAGCACTGCCTGGGCAACGCGTTTTCTCACGACGTCACCACATCCAACAAGGCCCCATCGAATCGTCGGCATTTTTTTCTCTCCTTAGGTACGATTCTGATTGGGAGGTTTCCCTCGCTGACGCATCTGGCTGAGGGTCACTTCGTAAGCCGAAGTGTAATCGACCGCGAAGGTGATTGGCAGCACCCCTTCGCTGACGCTGCGGGTTGTGGGTCACTGCGTGAGCCGATGAGTAATCGAGGACGAGATTGGGAGATTTCCCTTGCTGACGCTTCGGGTTAACGGCCACGGATACGTAAGCGAGTGCGAACTACAGCTGTGACATCAATTCGTCGACAGCGTCGGCAAAGTTCTCAGTTGATTCGCCGGAGCCACCGGCGACAATTTCAATCGAAGTGCTTCCGTAGAAAATCTGATCAAGGGCGACTCCAATCGGGTCACGCAGCAAGAGCAGATCATGAATAGGCAAGTCATCCGCCGCCTCCGAACTGAACAGTGCCGGCCCCAAGGCGTCCGCTCGAAAGACCATCGTTGCCAGTATCGTTTCGCTACTTCCCAACGGCATCAGAATCGAGCGAGCTGCTCCCATTTCATCGACACGTCCGGCAACAGTGACGTCGGCATTGGAACCCGTGTCGAAGATGGTGTTGAACGAGACATTGGAATCCAAAGTCACCTGCGTCGAATCGTACAACAGATCGATAAAGGCGACCTCCACTCCCAATCCACTTGCCCGCTGGTCGTCGGTGTGCACACGTAACAGAAAACTCTCACCGACTTCGACGGATGTAATCGGCGTCCCGTCAAACAAAGTGGTTTCCAGACGGAAAGATGCCAAGTCGTTGTTCGTCACACGGACGGTCGCGGTATCTTGTGCCGTCAATTGACCGTCACTAACTTGATAAATGAAGCTGTCGTCCCCGGAGAAGTCCGTCGTGGGCACGTACGTGAAAGAACCATCTTCGTTGAGTGCAACACCGCCGCCGGCAGCGCCTGTCACGATCGAGACGGTGAGTGGACCGCCATCGATATCAACATCATTGCGAAGCACGCCATCGGCGGCCGAAATTGTCAGGGTCTGATTCGGCGTGACGTGGTACTCGTCCGCGGTCGTGACCGGCACATCGTTGACCGGCGTCACCGTAATCGTGCTCGTTGTATTGGTAGATTTCAACTCGCCGTCGTCGGCCGTGTAGGTGAAAGTGTCCTCACCGAAAAAGTTGTTTTCCGGAATATAGCTCAGCGAACCATCCGTGTTGACTGTCAACGTACCATGTGACGTGGATGAGACGATCTCAGCGGTCAGCGAATCACCATTGGGGTCGCTATCATTGGCTAGCACGCCCTGACCAACCGGGACACTCAACGTGGCGTCTTCGGTCACGCTGAATGCGTCGCCGTTCGCGATCGGTGCGACATTTGTTGGATCGACGGTAATGGTGACCGTTCCCATGTCGGTGAGCTGACCATCGGTCACTCGGTAGCCGAACGAATCCACGCCAGAAAACCCAGTTGTGGGCGTATAGACAAATTGGCCGGTCGTAAGAACGGTGACCACTCCGTTTGACGGATCGGTCAATACGACGGCGGAAAGTACATCTTGATCAGCGTCCGTATCGTTAGCCAGTACACCACTCGACGCGGCTACTTGCAGTGTTTGCCCCGACGTAACCGTGTACGTATCATCTACCGCGACGGGGGCGGACCCGAGCACCGTTTGAACATTGATCCGCACCGAAGCGACATTCGACACGGCCTGGCCGTCACTGACCTGATAGGTGAATACCTCTTGCCCGACAAAGCTTGCATTCGGCGTGTACGTGAACCCTCCATCGCCCGTCAGGACAACCGTTCCACTAGTAGGCTGTGCGATGACACTGATCGATAGCGAATCGCCATCTGGGTCAGAGTCATTATTCAACAAACCGTTGACACCAGTCACGTCGTCAGCGGCTGTTGGCGCCGAATTCACCGGCGGCGAAATGGAGCTCGAGTTGCGGATCGCGTCGGCAAGTTCAGTGTTGCCAGCCATCTCCTCACCATCGGCAACCGCTCCAACCATGGATTGTGACAGCGACATTTGTGAGGCGAACAACCAGTTGATCGTTACATATTGAGGTGCGACCCCCAGCTCGGCAAAGTGATTGCCGGTCAACGTCTCATCATCATTGAGAACAATGTTGCTGATCAGGTCATCGGCGACGACGACGCCATTGACCGTGGAAGAGTCGAGACCGTCGATCGTGGCGGCTGGTTGAGTTTGCCGCAACTGGTACGTACCAGCCGTCAATTCGTCGACGGTGAAAACACCATTGGTATCTGTAAGCACGGTTCGTGTTACAGCTACGCCACCCAACACCGTGCCCTGTAGAGTAATTTGGGAACCAGGCAGACCAATCTCACCGCTGTCCAAGACGCCGTTGCGATTCAAGTCGATGTAGACGCGACCGCCAATCGTGCTATTGGCGGCTTCAACGACGTCCACCACGACCGTCGCTGAGTTGGACAATCCGTCGGCATCGGTCACTGTATAGGTGAACACGTCCTGTCCGATGAAACCGAGAGGCGCGGAGTACAGGATCGTACTTCCCTGATTGGTGATGGTACTGTTCTGGGAACCGGATGAGACGTCGGTGATCGTCAGCGTCTGCACTCCGTCTGGGTCAGTATTATCGTTCGCCAGAACATCAATTGTCACTTGGACGCCCTGGTTGGTTGCTGTCGACGTGTCGTTCACGGCCGTCGGTGGGTCGGCCGTTCCCGTCACTGACAGTGTTACCGTGGTGACGTCTGATTCCAGCACACCGTCCGATGCTCGGTAGGTAAATGTGTCGGCACCGAAAAAGTTCGCACTGGGTGTGTAAGTGAATGTGCCGTCGCTGTTTAGGCCGAGTGTTCCGAACGTTGGTCCAGACTCCAACACGGCCGACAGGCTGGCGGGATCTGGATCGCTGTCGTTGGTTAAAATGCTATCATTCGCGGCGACCGTTAACGTCGAGTCTTCGTCCAGGGTAAAACTGTCGCCTACGGCGGTGGGTGCATCCGCAACCGTTAACACCGTGAGAGAAACGGTCGTCGCCCCGGATATGGACGTCCCGTCAGTGACGGTGTAAGTGAACGTGTCATTTCCGAAGAAATTGCTGTTGGGGCTATAGCTGAACGAACCATCGCTATTGAACGTTAGGATCCCGTTGGTGGTCGTTTGCACTACAGCGGCCGTCAGAGGTTCTCCGTCTATTTCGATATCGTTGAATACCACGCCGTCGTTCAAGTCGACCGCCAAGGTCTCGTCTTCATTCAGAGTGTATCCGTCCGGAAACGGCCGCGGTGCGTCGTCGACGCCGCTGACATTGATCGAAACCAGTGCAACATTCGAGACATCAGTGCCGTTCGTCGCTTGATAGGTAAAGCTGTCGCTGCCGAAAAAATCCGCATCCGGTGTATAGGTAAAGGACCCATTCGAGTTGAGGACCACAACACCTTTGGCCGGTCCGGTGACGACGGCAGCAGTGAGCGTACCAGAGTTTAGATCCCCGTCGTTATCAAGCACGCCCTGGCCAACAGCAATCGTCAGTGGAGTGTCCTCGACAGCGGCGTAGTTTTCGGGAAACGCCGGGATCACTCCTACGACGTTTACATTCGCTGGCAGCGTCGTTTTGTTGCCCGCCGCGTCGGTAACCGTCAATTCAATCGTTTGTGGTACTGTCTGCTGAATGGTCGGTGTCCAGGAGACGACGCCCGTTGCCGGATCGATCGTCATACCAGCCGGCGGGTTTACCAAACCAAAAAGAGTGGTTGCGATGGCGTCGTCGCTACCTGTGGCATCGAACGTGTATTCAACTCCCACCTGAGCTTGCCGTGGAATATTATCGACCAGAGACGGTAACACGGAATCGATCGTGACACCAAGCGATCCCGAAACTGGGCTCTGTACCGAGTTGGAAAGCTGGACCGCAGCGAATTGATGGGGTCCATCGCTAACGATCGTCGTCCCATTGGTCGTCACCGTCACGGAGGTGGATTGAGCAGCAACCACCGCGGACCCAATCTCCAGCCCATCGACTCGAACCAACACTTCAGCACCTGGGGCGACGCCCGTTACTTCAAACTGCAGCGTGGTATTTGTACCATTGTTCAGCCGCGTCAAGTCGTCGTCGTTGGCCGTCCCCGTATCGGAAGACGCCAGTAGATCGATCCCAGTCGGAGCTAACAGCGGTGACTCGCCGAACACCATTCCGATCGTGTCGCGACCTACGGCGACGGTTGCCGAGTAGCCCGCAACAGGCTCTGTTTGCGTTGCGCCTTGCGTCGACTCCGACCGTACCGTATGTGTGCCAGGTGCTGCCGCCAAACGAAAATCGCCATTGGCATCGGTTGAAGTGAACAACTCGCCCGCATCTCGGACACCATTACTGTTGGCATCGCTGTAGATAATCGCATTCGAGATGCCGACTTCACTCACATCACGCACGCCATTTGCATTGGCATCCAGATACTTTTCACCCACTAACTCGCCGTGCCCCAGCACATTCGCTACCACCGTGAGCTCGTTGGAGGCGGTCAACGGAAGCTCGCCGAATGGCGATCCATTGGTTTTGTCCACTGGTATGCTGGCGATCCCGTCGACAACCGTCATGTCCAGCGCCCGGCCGAAAACGGTGAAGTCGGTTGCATTGAGAAACGAATTATCGCCCAGGTTGAAAAAATACTGGCTGGTCGCGCTTATCGGTTGCGACGTCTTGGCCATGGTTCATTTGGAATCGGGGGATCCGTCGGCACTGAGCTGAATTGGGCCGTGCTGCTAAAGGTAGTATCCGTAGTCTTGAATCCGCCACCTTGAATTACAAAGCCAGGCACACTGCGATGAAAAAATGAGTTTACATAGTCGCCATCGTTGACGTAGTTTAGGAAATTGTCGACGGTTCCTGGTGTTTCATCTTCAAACAGTTCGATGAGGATTGAACCGAAGTTCGTATTTACGGAGACCACAGGATTGTCTGTGTACACCACCTCAACATGGTCGTGGTTCTGCAACACGTAGTCTTCATAATCAAGGACAACTTGCCCGTTGACAAACATCTTGACCAAGTGATTTGTATTGGCCACGTTACCCAGCAGTTCCTGCTGACTAAAATTCGACAGTGGATTGTTGCCTGCTTGCCCCGCATTGGTGCGCCATGTATCAAAAAACGTCTCGAGGGTGATACTCGAGTCGGGTGTAAAAAAGACGTCGCCCTCTTCGGCCAAAGTAAACGTATCGGCCCTGTCGTCACCCTGAACACCGATGTTTGCCGGCAGCAGTTGCTCTGCCCCGTTGACAAACAACGACAAGTGGATGTGGACGGTTGTGTGTTCACCTTCGCCAGTGACCAATCCGGCCAACAAGCGACGCGACTCAAGGGACTCGAGTTGCATCAAACGACCTAATTGGCGCGTGCCCCTCTTCCTTCGGCGAAGACGTCGGCGACGCGAGGACTTAAGTGGCATGGGGTTCCCTTACAAAGTGGTCGGATTCGTGTTGTCTCTTCAAAGTGTCGGCCGCGCCACGATGTTGCAAGAACACGACGTAACGTGGATTGTTGTCAGCATTGTCTGCGTTTAGGCGGTGCCCGAATCAACGTTGTCGTCCGGGTCCAGCCAGTGGCAAAATTACGCAAAAAATCAGCCTATTTACCTGCTCCATGGACGTTCTGAGTGCTCAGACAGTTCCGACCGAAATCCGGCCGAACCCGCGAAGTGGGTGCGATCTCCCACTTACACTCGCAATTTGCATGCCAAGCTCGCCGCCAAGTCGTGCCAGCGAGCCCAAAAACACAGGAATTGCTCACCCTGGTGCCCCAACACCATTCTGATTCGGGCTGAACAAAAACCAACGCTTCGCCAAGTGATCTTGGTCGCTAGCGGAGAGCGAACGGAGATCTAGTCGAGATCAATCCAGATATTCGCCACAATCGCACCGAAAAAGGCAGTGCGTGGGCCATACACCCAATGTGTGGCACGGGCTTCGCCAGTGCTTTTCGGCCATTCTCCCACATGCGGCCCTGGACCGGTATCGCCAACGCACGAACACTGGCGAAGTCGGTGCCACACCTTGTCTCTACTTAAGTGAGGAAAGGAACTCAAGCAGATCGGCCGCATCTTGAGCTGTGGAATCCCGCAGCAACAGATCGGGCATCAATGACTTCTTTTGAGCCACAAGGACTTCGATTTCATCTGGCAAAATGCGTACATCCTTACCGCTCGAGTCACGAAGAACGACAACCTCCTCCGACCTTTCCACCAACAAACCCGAGATGACCTCTCCCGATGTGGTCTGGGCGAGCCAGGTCTGGAACTTAGCATCGACCCTACGGGACGGGTCGAGGATATTGATAAGAATCTCTTGGCGGCTCATCCGCGTGCCAATGTGGTCCAAGTCTGGTCCCACCGACTTTCCTTGACCGGCAACTCGATGGCAGTTCCTACACTGCATGTTCTGAGCCTTGACGAAAAGTTCACGGCCTCGGTCGAGGCTTGCGATCCGAGTGAGTATCGATTGAGGGTCAATGGTCGAACCAAGCCGCTTGGTCCTCATCTGCTCGGGTACAAACGACTCAAATAAATCCCGAATCGCGGCGTCGGAATGTTGGCTTCCGCGACGAACTGCTAACTCGCCTGATGCCTTCGAGATGTTCTCTGTCTGGCCGGGCTGCAACAATGCGGTGGCAAGCCGGATCGCTCCGTTGGCCGAGGACAATAATCCGTCGACCGCAACCTCTCGTTCCCTCGGACTCGGTTCGCTTTCGAACCGCAGTATCTTGTGCCACGACCTGGCAGCCGAGTCCAAACGCGCGACATCATCGGTAGGCGCCTCGCTCTCCGGCAAATCCAAGATCCAATCGTGAATCAACTGAACTCCGGCAACGTCGACCATTTGTGAACCCAAGTGGGGCATCCGCCCTCGCCCTAGCTTGGACATTCGGTAGTACAGAACGGACCGATACGGATCGCCGGGCGCTAGAATCCAAGGGTCGACAATCCCAAATGTGCCTTGGGTGGGACGCGACACTAACCGAGTCCGCTCGAAAGACAGCGAATCCACGAGTTCGATCGACGCGCTGCCGCCACCACCGCGACAATGACAGGTGGCGCAATTCACATGTAAATACGACCGTGCCCGTTCGGCCAACGACACGCCTGAATCAGCCGGGTTTGGTGTCTGTGGTAGTTGATCCACCGGAGGTGAGTTGACGTCATGTCCCTTCACTAATGGTTCTTCAAACAGCCCGATGTGAGCCAACGTTCGCAACTGATTGTCCGTCAGCTTCTCATAAGCAACGTCGCGATTGAGCTGTGGAACGCGAAATCCATAGACCGATCCGCGGCGCGTGGTATGGCACAAAATACACTCAGTGCGACTGGCAAAGTGCCAAGTCTGTTGTCGCAGTCCGCCTTCGGCGGTGGCATCTTCAATCGTGAACGCACGATCAACGGCACCGCCTGAGGAAAGCACTGCGTCGTCCTGTTTATCATTCCAAATGTAACAATAGGCTCTCCATTGATCACCTTCGCGGTGCAGTATCTGCGTTTCCAGTCGACGCAGCACACCAGGTGCGACTTGCAGGTGAATTGTCTTGCCGATCACAGCGCCATCCGGATAACTCCACTCACCTTTGATGATACCTTTCTGAGGATTGTTCTTCTGGTGCACACCAAGTCGCGTCGTCCCCGGGATCGCGATGAAACGGGACGATGTGGTTCCGTCGGCCCATGGTTCGGCGTTGATCTCGTAGGGAATCACGCCAGCCGCTAGCTCGTGATCTGCCGCCGATGCAAACAAACCGGTCCCACTCAAGGAGCGGGGAAACTGAGAGACTCGATTCGACCTTGGATTCTTAACCAACCGATGAAGGGTGCCATCGTAGGCAACGATGTATAGCGCTCGATTTCTATCGATGCCAAAACAAATGATTTGCAGTACCGTGTCTGCCAACTCCCACGGTTTTGGCGACGACGACTCGGCGACCAGTCCCCAGATCTTGCCGGTGACATAATCTCCGTAGATGTAGCTGCCAACCAATTCGGGAAGCCGCCTGCCACGATAGACGTGGCCGCCGGTCATCGATCGCGCTTCGGTGTGCGAATGCGCTGCGGCTGGCGGAGTCACCGGCGTCGGGCCTCGGACGATGTCCCGCCGAATAGGCTGGCGATGCTCAAGCAGGCTCCAGCCAAAGTTAGCGCCGGGCGCAGCGCGGTAAATCATCTCCCACATTTCCCAGCCAACGTCGCCAATCCATAAATCACCTGTGACGGAATCGAAACTCATCCGCCAGGGATTGCGGTGACCGTATGTCCATATCTCACCTCGGGCACCTTTGGTCGTGACAAACGGATTGTCAGCAGGCACAGAATAGAGACGGTCGCCCTCGGGATGGTCGACGTCAATTCGCAACACCGACGCCAACAAGTCACCAACGTCTTGACCCGTGTCGTGGATGTCGGGTGGAAAAGCGGGAGAGCCGTCTCCCGTCGAAATGTACAGATAACCATCCTCGGGACCGAACTGTAGTGAGCCCCCGTTGTGCCCACCAGCCAGCCAGGTAATCAGAATCTCCTCAGTCGAGAGATCGATTCGCAGTGGGTCAATAGATGTGGCGTGAAAACGTGACACTCTTGTGCCTTGAGGATCATCCGCCTTGAGGGCGTAACAAATAAAGCACTGACGGTTGCGTTCAAAGTCGGGATGAAAAGCAAACCCGTACACCTTCAAAGCGTCGCCTACTGCCTTGGCAGCAGGAATCTCACTGACATCGGCCGCCAACATCGTCTCCGAAGTATCCGACACGGTGTGAAAGGTCAGCAACTTGCCGCCGAGTTCCACCATCAGCATCTGGTCTGTACCTGGAACGGACATCAAGTCGACGGGACGGTCGAACGTGAGATTCGGAAAGGCCCGCTCAGTCACCATTGGCAACGGTGGATCGGGCGTACCGTGAATTCTGGAGGTCGTCCAAGCGACTCTCTGCTCGATGCCAAATGGCCCTTGTTTCTTTTCTTCCGCAAGACAGTAGCAGCTTAATTGCGCAACGGTAACTGCGATCGCGAACCATTGAAAAGGCGTCCGAGTCATGCGATAGTTCTCCCTCATCGTTCCCCCATTACCTTTTGGATCGACGCATTGTACACGATGTGTGCCACTGGCTCGGCCAGTGTTTCAAGTAGGCGAACGAGATCAGGGGTTGTTAGTTTAAGACGCCGCGAGTAACCAAATCCGCCGGCACGCATTTGCGTCCAGTTCTCAAGCGAGCGGCTACGAAAACCGTGGGCTAGCGCCCAGCGGCTGATCGAACTGTGCGTTGTTTGAGGTATTCCAACAGATCTGCCATCTGTTGCACCGAGACGGTTTTCTCGACGCCTTCGGGCATTAGCGACTTTCCACTAGCATGCATTTCGTCAATCTGATCTCGTTGAATCACCACTTGCTTGTTCTCTGCCTGTCGCAGCACGACCGTCTTCGCCGTTTCAGTGACGAGCAGTCCATTGATGACAATTCCGTCAATGGTGATGACGGTATAGTCGTTGAATCGCGGTTCAACTTTGCGATTCGGATCCAAGATATCGTAAAGCAATGCGTCACGGGCTCGGTTGCGGACGTCGCTTATGTCGGGTCCCACGTCGTGCCCGACTCCGTCAACTCGGTGGCAACTGGCGCATGTCTTGCGAAACACCTCGATGCCTCGTTCCATCGATGCGTCGATCGTTAACGCCGCCTCGTACTGTTTTGCCACGGCAACTCGATCGGCCGAAACGGCACCGCCAAACAAGTCAATCGCCAGTTGTTTTATCTCCGCGTCGGCGTGTCGAAGTAGACGGATCCTACGTTCGACGCCGACGGCTGCGGCTGATAGAGTGCCGGCCTTCATTGCCACCAAAGTGGCTCTTGTGCTCTCTTTTCTCGCCATCAGCAATTCCAATGCGGGGCCTCGAAGTGACGGTCCCAGCGACGACCAGTTCGTCAAGATCGTCTCCATCGCATCATCTTCCGGCACTCGTCGTAGGCCTTCGATCGCGGCCCGTTGCACTTCCACCGGTTGAGCCGATGACAACAGTCGCCGCAACGCACCCAGCGTTTGTTGGGGAGACTGAAACGCCATTAACTCGGTGGCGGCGACTCGGTCTCCGGAAGATCGTTGACTGTCCAATGAGACTTCTTGGGTCTGTTTCATGAGTTCCCGGATCGGACCCATGGATTCCTCCAGTGCGGTGGGTGGACCGCTGAGCAGCGACGCCAGACTCAGCCGGCCCAACTCGCCTCGATATCGTGGTAGGCCAGTCGCCAGGCCACGCAGCGTCACGGTTTGCCACCATGCTCCCCGTTTGTCGGCCGTGGGTGCCAGGGCATCGAGCACCAATTTGAGTTCGGCAGCGTCGCCGCGTGCTCCCACCACCTCGGCCAAACGCCGCACGATATCACCGTACTGTGGTCGAGAAGCAATCTTAGGGTCGGCAAACAACCCCTGTAGGATCGCCCCGCTACACTGCCGGCTGGATGTCAGGATCGCCGTGGCGAACCACTCATCGATACCGTCACTCTTGGCCAACGAAGTCAAATACGAACCACATTTTTCTGATGCAGATTCCCCCATCGCCAAGGCGACTTGGTAACGAACACGAGGTTCGTCGTCGCCCGCCATCTGGCCGACCAATTCGACCAACCGCTTGTTGCCAGCAAGACGAGGGGCAAGCAGCTGTACGGCCGCCAGCCGCAAGTGATGGCCGGGATCACGTAACAGTCGAGTCAAATCATCGTCGGTCAACGCCGCGAGGCCATGCAGCGTCCAGAGTGCATGAAGTCGAGTCAAGGCGGCCGTTTCAACGTTACCACTGGCTATCGGTTCGAGCATGGCGCGCAATCGTGGCACGAGATTCTGCATCTGTCCTTCGACAATTAGACGCTGTCCCAACCGCCGCCTCCAGCCGTTCGGATCGCGCAATAAGGCCAGTAGATCGTCATCGTCCTGCGGTGGCCGGAAGGTGGATGGCTTCTTTCTCTCGGGGACGATCCGCCAAATTCTGCCGCGGTCCTCTCCAGCTCGCCAATCGATCCGAGCGGCGATGTCCGGTGGCAAGAATTTTGGATGTTCCACCCACATCCGGTACATGTCCGCCAAGTAGAGCGCTCCATCGGGCCCTGTCGCCAAACTGGCTGGACGAAACCAGGTATCACTCGAAGCGAGAAAATCGGCCTTCGGTTCCGCGCGTCGCGCATTCAAACCGGAACCGTCCGGGTAGACGATCGACCGAGTGACGAGATGTCCTACAGGCTCGCAGACGAACACAGAACTCTGGTCGGGTTCCGAACCAAACAGATCACCGGTATACGCCGTCACGCCACAAGCGGAGGTATGCGTGCCTGCATGGGAGAGCCAATTACTCTTCATCGCAACCAACGGATAAACGCGAGTGTCTCCGCCCGCCGGGCCCACATCGACGTGTCCACGTGATATCGACACAAACGGGTTGCGTTGAGCTTCGCTACGAGTCAACCGACGGACCATGATTGGATTGCGGTTGGTCGTAAAGAAACGATATCCATACTTGTCGATGGTGTTACCGAATTGTCCCAGTCCGTTGTCCGCTTCAAATTCCATTGTTCGCGGATGAAAACGAAAGTCGAGACGCGGCATGGTGACCGGTTCGCTGGACTCAATGTCACCCCCCGCCCCCCGCCGACGAACAATTTCCCCGGGACCATAGTTTAGGTAGATCCAGTTGTCGAATCCCCAGCGAGGGTTTCCGATCTGCATCTGAGGGTGAGCCGCAACAAAACCCTCAAACCAAACTTCGCGAATGTCGGCGCGATGGTCACCGGTGGAGTCTTTAAGAAACACAATTTGGTTCTGAGCGCCAACAAGAATACCGTCATCGACCGGCAATAAACTGTGAGCGAAATTCAACTGGTCAGCGAACACAAATCGCTCGTCCATCACACCATCCCCATCGCGATCGGTCAACAGCACGACTCTGGATAGTGGCGGTGCGCCTTTCTCTTCGGGACCTGTGGGATAATCTCCATATTCGACGACAAACATCTGCCCCAGATGGTCGAAGGCGATGGCAACCGGGTCGAATACAAGCGGTTCCGATGCCACAAGCTCCACACGAAAACCGGGTTCAATTCGAAACTTCGCCTTCGACTCTTTGGCCGACTTAGGTGGGTCCACCTTGGCATCGATCCAATGACGGCCACCCCGCACGCGATCAACTGATTCGAGCGTGTCCTGACCCGCTACATCGGCAACGTGAACAAGGCACATCACAAGGCAAATAAACGACGTTCTCATTAGATCTCCTGGCTATTTATCCAGAGGTCAAGGACCGACCCAGACCGCTAGTATACCGTCGGCTGCGAGAAGATCGAACAATGGCGAGTGATTGCGGTTACTCTTTGATTTGAAGACGAAGCAATGCAAGGTGCTCCTGAACCGAACACCGAACAAGAAACCACGTCCTTAATGTCTTTGTGCCTTAGTGTGAGAATATGATTTGCGCTCACACAAAGAGACAAAGACACGAAGATTCACGCCAGCATGGTTCGGCGAAGCTCGTCAGTCGATGAATGCCTGAATTTCCTCTCGGCTAAATCGGCGTTCCAATCTGGCGCCGAGTTGCGAGACAATTCGCGCGGCGGCATTGGATGCCAAATGACCCGCCTGTTTCCAGCTCATTCCGTTGGTGATTCCATAGAGGATTCCGGCAGCATACATATCACCTGCGCCAGTCGTATCGACTGCTGCCACCTCAACACCTTCGATTGGGTAAGCGTCACCCCCGTGCATGATCAACGAACCGTTACCACCTAACGTCAAGGCAACATTTTCGGCGTGACGATGAATTTCGCGGGCGCAGTCGATAGCGTCGTGTTTGCCGGTGAGACTCCGCGCTTCCTCTTCGTTGCAAAAGAACAGATCGACTGGTCCCTCGATCAACTGCCAGATCTCATCGCGAATAATGTTCACCAGGAAAGGATCCGACGCGGTGAATGCGACCTTGACTCCGTGCTTCTTCGCCAACTCAATTGCTCGGTAAGCCGCCGCCCTTGTGGTATCACCTGTAAACAAATACCCTTCGATGTAGACGTACTTTGCTTGCCGCAAATCGTCTTCGTTGACATCGTCTGGTGTCAGAGTCGCCGAGACGCCCAAGTTGGTCAACATCGTGCGCTGCGCATCCTCGCTGATCAGCACGGCACACGTCCCCGTCGGTCCATCGGTCGCTTGCGGCACGTCGATCGCGATTCCCAACTGGCGCATGTCTGCCAGAAAGAACTCCCCCATCTCGTCGTTACTTACCTTTCCACAGTAGGCAGCCTTTCCGTCGAATTCGGCCACACCGACAATGGTGTTTGCCGCCGAGCCACCGGCACAGCGATGAGACGGTAAGCCGCTCAGCTGTTCCAGAACGACCGATTGCTGTTGCGCGTCAACCAACGTCATGATCCCTTTGTCGAAGCCGGTCGCCGCAACGACGTCCTCGGTCACTTGGGCCTGAACGTCGACTAGAGCATTGCCAATTCCATAAACGTCATATTTCATGGTGAGTGAGAGCTATTCGGATAGAGGTTGCGAGGAGATCAAAACGCGAAAAGCAGCGTGAGACGGACTATCCTATCTGCCCAATAGCCAAACACAAGCCGGCCCGCTGACGCTACTCACGCCAATTTGCTTTCCCGTGCTCTCTTAATGAGCAACAATACTTTTTACGTTGGTGCGGACCCAAACGAAAACTATTCGCCAACCGCTCGACGGTGCCTGTTCACAACACTCGGATCGATGGAGTCTGACGATGTTCCACCGCAGCATCACGACCGCCGTACTTCTCACCATTTTCTTCTTCTCGGCAGCCGTACAGGATCCGGCCTTAGCTGAACCCACATCAGACATAGTCCCCGAGTCCGCGGAGTTAGAGACTCTTTGGGAAGAGGGCGGGTTCACCGAGGGAGCCGCCTCGGGACCGGACGGATGTATCTACTTCAGCGACTTCGCTCAACCATTTGAATCCGGTCCAGCGCGAATCATGAAATTCGATCCCGCCAGCGGCAAGATCAGTGTGCATTGCCCGGATAGCGGAATGGGTAATGGCCTCATGTTCACTCGAGACGGCCGCCTCATCGGTTGCTGTGCTTCTCCATTAGGTGGTCACCGAGCTCTCGTCGAATTCCTGCCCAGCGGAAAAGTGAAACCGCTGATCTCGAAATTCAAGGGGAACCGGTTCAACTCGCCCAACGACCTGGTTATCGACAGTGTGGGCCGAATTTACTTCACCGACCCAAAGTACGTTGGCCCTGAGAAACTCGAGCTCACTTCGTTCGATGTGTACCGATACGATCCCGACAAGACCGTACGCGTGGCCACAGCTCAAATCACAAAACCCAATGGGATTGGCCTTGCGCCCGATGGCAAGACCTTGTACGTCGCCGAAACCGATAATGGTAGCGCGACGGCAGACCTGGACAAGACGCCTGCGAAAAAGGGGCGGATGACCCTGAACGCATTTTCCGTTAATTCGGACGGTTCGCTGGGTGACAAGAAAGTGCTCCACAACTTCCAGGCCCAAACAGGTATCGATGGAATGACACTGGACGTCCAGGGCCACATCTACGCCGCCGTACGATCGGAGGGCGGCTTTGGCATCGTCGTTTTTTCCAAAGGGGGCAACCGTTTGGCTCACATCCCCACGCCCGAGTTGCCAACCAATTGCGTCTTCGGTCGCGGCAAGCAGAGTAAGATTCTCTACATTACCGCCGGCGGCGGACTCTATCGCATCCGACTCACCATCGACGGACACCATCCAGCGTTGCGGTAGGTTGAAGTCAAGTGCCAAGGCCGTGGTTATACAAACACGAAGCGCAAGCGAGTGAGTCCCACCCAAAAAAGACCGGATCCGCTTGTGTGGTAGGATGCTGGCTTGTCCTCCGTTTCGAGTCCGAGGGTAATACCATGTCACGCTCACCGCGTCGTTTCGCTCTTACTGCGCTCTTAAGCTTGCTGTTCTTCGCTGGGTGCTCTTGCTCTCAATCGGTATCGGTGCCAATTGGGCCAGTAGCAACGACCTACCCACTCTCGGAAAACGCCGCTGACGCCTTGATCGAAGTGGTACTCGACGGCGTGGTGGACGAGTGGCATGGTGTGGCACCGATATGGAACGAGGCTGGCGTTGTCGGCCAAGGACCATCCAAATCTGGCATAGACATCTATCACGTCTACATGACAAACGACAGCGAGAACCTTTATCTCTTTTTTTGCACTCGTATTTCTCTGCAGGCACGTTACGACAACACTCCAACGAGCGGTGAATTGTGCGACCTGTACTTTGATACGGATAACGACCCTCGCACTGGCTGCTAGGATGTCGACGGCTTTGACTTTGGGAAGATCAGTGGCTACGAATTGAAGGCATGGATACCGGTCGGCGTCTATTCTAAAGCGACTGAACAAGGCCCATACATTTCATACGACTTGCTACGCGCCAATGGTGACGGAGAGTTCGTGATGGGAACTTCACTCCACTCCGAGTCGTCTCAAGACGCCGGCGCTCTTATCACTCACGGTAGCGACGGCGTGGAAATGGCGATACCACTTGAGTCGCTCGGCGCGGAACCAGGATCGGCCATACGATTGTTGATCAAAGAGGCTGTGGATCCATTCGCGAAAGAGCGATACAGCGAAGGATCCTATACGTTGCGCTAACGAACTCGCAATCCCCACCGGCCCTGTGCCGGTGGAATGGGGTCTGGCAACTACCTGGCCAATTAACGCACGCACCCAACTCATTCCACTGATGCGTGCCGGCTAATTGGAGTTGCCGGGGTTGTTGGATTTCGCTATTTAGTTCTCGCCGAAACGCAAATGAGCGGACTATCGATATGCGCGCACTTGGACAACCAGTTGCCGGAGCCGTCCTGGCAGTAGTAAGCCTCACTTTAGGGTGTCGTGCGGTGCCGGGACCTGCACAATCCGCAAGTCCATCGCCCAACTTCATGCTAGCTTCGCTCTTTGCAGAAAGCCAACTGAGCGAAGACTGGAACGCTTGGGGAAGTCGAACACTGCAAGACGGAGACGTGATCTTCACGATGGGACAGAGCCGAATCGTGATGGGACTCGTCAATTTTTCGAAGTTCTCCAGCGAAATCGCGGACAGTCGATTTTCGCACGTCGGAATCATCGCCATCGAGGATGGAGTCGCTTACGTCTACGACACTGTTTCCGGTGGGCCTCGCCGAAAGAACGTCGGTTGGTATCTCGCCCGTGACAAGATCGAACGAGTGGCGATCAAGCGACCACATTTGCGTTTCGCTTCGCACATTCCACCGGCGGTCGAGTTCTGCCGCAACGTCTACGACGAACAGGTCAAATTCGACGAGCGGTTCCTGCTCGAAGACGACCGATATTACTGTGCCGAATTCGTCGATTTAGCGTATCGCCGCAGTGGACTTCCGATGTGTGGTCCTATTCCGATCAATCAGCTGCCCAACTTCCGGGAATTCTCTGTGCCAACAGCAAAGCTGGTCGAATGGTTCACGTCCATCTCTCCTCAGCAGGCGGTGATCATGCCCGGCAACGAGTCGATGGGGATTTGGTCGAGTCCCACGCTGCAGCTAGTTCTCAGCGAACGTAACCCGGCCAGCGGGCCTCCACTTGCCTTTCCGCCACATTGATTCTTGCCTGGCCTACTTTTTGAGCAGCGGTGTGCTAGTCCTCTACGGTCGCACCTTTGGCAGCGCGTCGACGAATCCTGCGTCTGTGCGACGCAACTCTGCGATCGTTTGACCACGCATCGTGTGCAAGTGAGCCGCGTGATCGTCGTTCGACGCCAGATTGTTCAACTCTTCCGGATCCGTCTGCAAGTCGTACAGTTCCTCAATTTCGTTTTCCTCAAATGTGCGGATATACTTAAAGCGTCCGTCATGCAACGACGCGTACCATGATACGCCTCCAACTCGACGGAGCACTGAAGTGTCGGTGGGAATGGTATCGGTGTCCGTTCCGTAGTGTCGCCCTGTGAATGTCATCAGCAGATTTCGCCGCCACGAATCCTCGGGCTTCTCCAATTGGGGAACCAGAGATCGACCGTGCATCTTCCAAGGTAGATCGATACCTGCCAAATCAAAAAATGTAGGCGCTATGTCGACTCCGCCAGCCGGCGTCGTGCAGACCTTCCCTCGGGGAAAGCGTTTTGGCATCGACAAGATGAGTGGACTGCGAATGTTTGCATCGTAGGGAGCCACCTTCGCGCGGAAACCGTGTTGCCCCCAGGCGAACCCCTGGTCGGACGTGAAGACAATCAACGTGTTGTCGTACTGTCCCGTCTCTTTGAGAGTGGCGATCAGTTTCCCAACCGCTTCGTCCAAAGCGAGCACCCCTTGGTGGTATTGACGAATCCAGTGATCGAGCGAACTGCCGTGAATTCCTTGTCCCGGACTGTTCTCACCGGTCGCACGACGGCGACCCTTGAGGTGAGGCAGACCGTCTTCACCTCGATACCAACTCTCGATTTCCTGCATGTAGGCGGGCTTTCCCGCCCGTGGTGGAAAGATGTCCTGCGGTACGGGAACCGATACATTGGCGTACTCGTCCAAGTGGCGGTCGGCCGGTGTGAACGGCCCGTGAACCGCACCATAACACAACCACAGGTACCAGGGTTTGTCTGGTTCACGTCCTTTCCCTTGCAAATACTCAACGGCCCACCGAGTGTAATTGTCGGTACTGTAGCCAGTGACATTTCTCGCATCGCCTCCCTGAAACTCAATCAACTGGTCTTTGTAATAGTTACCAGCATTCTTCGGGTGACGAGGTCGATTCCAGACAATTTGGTAGTCCCAATCGCGACCGAATCCAGTATCGGTGCCTGTGTGCCACTTGCCAATCTGGGCCGTCTGATAACCGTTCGCACGAAAGACCTTCGGCCAAAATGGACACTGCTCGGGATCGTACTCACTGCCCGGATAATCACCTTCCATCCGCATCGACTTCACCGCGTGTTGGTAATGCCCTGTCAGCATGGTGGCGCGAGAAGGCATGCACCATGTACCCATATAGGCGTAGCGGAAACGGACACCATCGGATGCCAAGCGATCGATATTGGGGGTCCTGACAAACTCATACGATTCGTCGTAGCAGCCGACAGTACGATGCGAATGATCGTCGGTGTAGATAAACAAGATGTTTGGCCGTTCGTCTGCTTCCGCTTGGTTCAACAGAGCGAACAAGACAACAACCAGCGTGAACCAACGCTCCGGCCGAATGGCATGGGAAGGTAAAGAAAAACGAACGATGCACATGATATTCTCGATCTGAAATATTCCGTGTGAACGGGACGTGAAGCGACCTTTATCGCTGCCCCAATTCTAGGTCAATGCGGCCCCTTCTCGTTTGACCGATCGGCACCTCGGTCTTCTCCCGGCGTTGTCCCTCGATATCCGTCACGTTTCTCAGCGGGCAGTAGACCACCAGTTTCTAGATCAAAACGATCCTGCGAAATCCGTTTGGGAACACTATCTCTGGTCTCGTCCATCCACTGGTCGAGCAGTGTTGCTAGCTGCTTCTGCCGGTCGGCATGGTCAGGATTTCCAGCCAGATTGGTCAGCTGGTTGGGGTCTTGGCGAGCGTTGTAGAGTTCAAGGTGTGGGCGCGGTGCCAGAAAGACATCTGCTTGAGCCGGAGTTAGACGATTCGCATCACGCGCGACTTTCAATGCGTCGTAAGTCGGTGATCGCAGAGCGTCGGCTGGACCGGGCTGTGGATTGTACGGCCGAAAGTTCTCGATGAGTAGAAAACCATCGCCGCGAATTGCCCGCCCGTGAGCTTCATAGTCATGCCAATTATGTTCGGAAAACGCCCACCGCCGCGTCGTGGTCGAGGCATTCTTGAGAATACTCAGGAAACTGACGCCCTGCATGGTCTCGGGAGTCGGCACGCCGGCGACCTCCAGGAATGTCGGGGCGATGTCAATAACACTCACCAAACTGTCTGTGACCTCGCCACCGGAACCGATGCCAGTCGGCCAATGAGCGATCAACGCGGTTTTCATCCCCGAGTCGTGCAAGCGGGTCTTCGCGCGATTGAACGGTCTTCCGTTGTCCGACAGAATCAGTACCAGCGTGTTGTCCCAAACTCCCTGGGACTTCAGAACCGACTCGACTCTGCCAATGAAATGATCGAATCGTGTCACTTCGTTGTAATAAGATGCGAGATCTTGTCGAGTCGCTAGATCATCGACAAGAAACGGCGGTACGATAACGTCTTCCGAACCGTGTTTGGGACCGTAAACAGCATCGTCCCATTCCGAGTCGCCGTTCCAACCACGGTGGGCGTCGGTCGACGCAAACCAAAAGAAGAATGGCTTGTCCAATGGACGGTTCTCGGCAACATTGACCCAATCGCCGTGGCCGCCACTATTGCCTGGTTTCCGGCCGGTCGCTTTGCTGACAAAATTCCAAGCCGTGACTTTGGCACCCGATTTGGACATGTGGTTTTTCCCAGAGAGTGCCGTGTAATACCCGGCATTCCGCAACAATTCCGGAAACCACGGCAAATGACCAGAAATCGGCAAATGCAATTCGGCTGCCTTGCCATTGTTGTGCGGGTACCGCCCGGTGATGATACTGGCCCGGCTTGGAGAACAGCTGCTTGCCGTCAGATAGGCATTGTTAAACCGCCGTCCATCAGACGCCAGTCGATCAATATTCGGTGTTCGCGCAGCGGGATTTCCATAACAGCCATGGTCATTCCAGCTGACATCATCGGAGATGAAGACAACCAAGTTGGGCCGGTCCGCTGCAATCGTCACGTTGACGACGCAAAGGGAAATTAGGGTCAGGATAATTCTCATTGCTGTGTTTCCAGATGCAATTGCGTTCACAGTACAATCAACGGCGCTCGATCAGTAGCGACTATCCTAACCGACACCCGTGTTTGGAACATCCAATTGGTGGCCCTTGATGCTGGAACACTACATACCTCGCAAAATTAACACGGGTTGTTGGATTACGTCGTACTCGCTGAACGCGCTGCGTGAATTACCTCCGGATACGCAATTTGTGTTGCCGATCGCGTCCATCGGCACGCCCTACGAGGCCTACGCGGAACTTGGTAACTGGGTGTTGCCACCTATCTTCCACGAGGCGCTGACTGGCTCACTCAAACAGGAGATCTTGGAACGCATTTTTCGCTGTTTTCCAGACTATGCGGATCCCCGAGACAATCGGTCTCGTCTCAAGATTGTAGAACTCCCGCGTCGCGACCCACCCACAATCACGCGACCAAAGGTACTCGCCTTCAGCGTGGATACGGCGGTCGAAGAGCACGGACCGCACTTACCACTTGGTACCGATACGATTCAAAGCTACGGAGTGCTCGAACAGTTAAGGAAAGAGAATAACCCTCATTTGCTGGTCGGTCACCCGGTGGATTATGGTCAACTCACTTGGGGACTTCCTTTCGGTTTCAGCATTGATCTCACGGCCGAATTGCTCACAAAATACGTCGCGCAATATGCCAACGCCCTGCAACGATGGCTGAATCCTCAATCGATGTATGTTGTGGATGTGCACGGGTCGATCGTTCATCGACAGGCGATCGTGCAAGGCCTACAGGATAGTACGGTGAAACAGTGGGCCTTTCGCTGGTTGCACGAACCCTTGGTCGAATTCGCATCGAAACGAAAAGACCAGCACGCCGGCGGCGTCGAAACAACTCTCGTCGAGTTCATTAGCGAGGACCTCCTTGATCCTGAATGGTGGCCATCGCGCATCATGGAAATCGCGCGGCACCAGATGTCCTTGGAAACCGCCGTGGATTTGACACCTGATTTGGACCGTTTCGTCGAGCATGTGAACCGTGAGCGGTTCAATGGAATTGTCGGCGATATCGAAAACTATCACTCATTGGACGCAGCGGATCTGTTCGAACGGATTCTGCACGTGGCGCGAGACGATGTGCGTCGATTATTAGCCGGCAACGCAAAGCAAGACGCTGGCGCGGACTTGTGGTGATGGGGCGTTGCCCCTTCGTTGCAAGGCAATGCGGATTTGAGCCGAAGGCGTTAGCCTCGTGTTTTTTCCAGGCCCCACCACTGGCAGAGCCAGTGCCACACATTTGAACCGGACGCACGGACGGATCCAGCCCCCTATTTCTCGCCGAGAGAGCGTACGTAGAGGTTCGCGAATTCCATCGCCCCGTTGGGTACCAACACGAGCGGGCCCTTCTTGGAGCCCGTCAACACAACGTCCACAATCGCCCTGCCATTCACAGTGAGTGTCAGAGTATTCCCGCTGACAATTCCCTCGATTCGACTCCAACGCCCCGGCTTGTCCAACGAGTCTTGCTCGCCTTGGAATCGTAGTGTCGTTCCGGTGCCACCTCGTGGTGCAATCGTCAATGCCTGCGCCTGCTTGCTCCCTCGCACGTCAAGCAGAAACCCGAAATCGGTAAATTCTTCGTCCGTCGCCAATCGTTGGGTTTTCTCATCGGATGGTTCGCCCGCATAGGAAAGCACCCAATCCCGAACTCGCCACTGCTGTTGATCGCTCGCCTGCAAGCCCTTTAGGCTCAGTCCCGTGTAGATGGAACGAAAACCTCGATTGGCAACGGCCACATGTTTGCGCTCGACCGTCGAATTTGGCAATACCTTGATCTTGATGTTCCGATAATGGACGATTCCACCTTCCGATTCGAGACAAATGTAACCCACACGCGGACTACATTCTTTTCCTCGAGTCACTACCTTGCCGTTCACGGCCAGCGAGATTTCCCCGTCTCGGCACTCAACACGATAGTGATTCCATTCGGGACTCGCCTTTGAGCGTTCCTCAGTCGGAAATGCTCGGCTTCCGCCGCGGCCGTTGACTGGAGTCATCACAGCTCCGTGAATCGGAAAAATATCACCATGTGTGGTGTGACTTGGAGAATTGCCGTAGGCGTTTTCCAGCACCTGAACTTCGATGCTACGGTGAAACGGAACTCCTCGGGCCGTGATATCATCGGCCCAGACAAAGACGCCAGCGTTCCCTTTGGGCCGCATGTGCCTCCACTCCAATTCCAAAATGTAGTTCTGATACATCTTCGCGGTTCGAATCTCGCCGATCGGCTTCCCCGAACAGATTAGCATGCCGTCCTGAACTCGCCATGTTTCGGGCGGCGTGTTCACCAATACCCAACCGTCAAGGTCCTTTCCGTTGAACAGCGGCGTAAACTCACTCGACTCATCGGCCCGGAGAGTGCCGCACAGCGAGGAAACCAGCAGTGCGGCGGACGTGATAAAGCGACAACAATAACTCATGCAAGTACTCGATGCGATGAAGTGATTCGGAGTGGGAGAGACAACACCTTCCCTCGCATTATCCGCCGTTATGAACGGCTGTCAAAACAAACTTGCCAGGTTTGCTAATAGAGGTACCAGTGAAGTGCCGCGCCTTAGTGACTTCGTGCCTTTGTGTGAGAAATTATTCGTACTCACACAAAGACACAAGGTACCTGCCCCCACGTGCTCAATTTTAATCGCCCGCGGTTCGTGGCGAGATTCGCCTGGCCGTCTTGGCGAGTTGGACGAATTCCGCCCGCAAACCGTTGTGATCGGTGCCCAAGTTCTTTTCGGCGGTCTCGATCACCCAGTCCCAATCGGCGCTGCCAGCGAACTTTGAATCTCGTAAGAGCATTCCAAAAGTAGCTACCGATATCGCGAATTGAAAGTCGGTGGAGGCTGTGGGAAGAGGATCTCCGTCTGCATGCATGAGGGGCGTGGAAAACTCGCGACCTCGCTCTGATTCTGGAAGCTTGTAGCGCAAACTGACGTGAAGCAACTGGTCGTTGTCGACGTTCTCTAACGGTACCGTCTCGACAAATTTCGACGGTTTCGACGTCCGAGCTGGCGACTCCACACCGGCCGGGACGATTTCATAGAGTGCCGTAACCGTGTGACCTGCCCCCAGTTCCCCCGCGTCTTTGCTGTCGTCGCGGAAGTCCTCATTATCCAAGAGGCGGTTTTCGTACCCAATCAGTCGATAGGCGATCACACGCGTCGGATTGAAGTCAATCTGAATCTTGACATCCTTAGCAATCGTCACCAAGGTTCCACCGATTTGTTCGACAAGTACTTTTCGAGCCTCCAACAACGAATCGATGTAGGCGTAGTTGCCATTTCCCTTGTCCGCCAGTTTTTCCATCATAGAATCGTTGTAGTTGCCTTTGCCGAATCCCAACACACTCAGGAAGACGCCCGATTGTGCCCTGTCTTGAATCAATTGAATCAGACGACTCTGACTGGTCACACCGACATTGAAGTCGCCGTCTGTACAAAGGATGACACGGTTAATGCCACCTTCGACGAACTGGGCTTGAGCGACGTCGTACGCCAACTCAATTCCTTCCCCACCATTAGTCGAACCACCCGCTTGGAGATTGGCGATTGCATCTAGAATCACTTTCGATTGACGAATAGGCGTTGAGGGCAACGCCAAACCCGATGCCCCGGCGTACACCACCATCGCCACTCGGTCGTCCGGCCCCAGCTGTTGGACCAGCAATTGCATACCACTCTGCACCAATGGCAGCTTATCGACGGACTGCATCGAACCAGAGACGTCGAGCAGGAAGACTAGATTGACTCCGGCCACCTCTTCACGCGTTATCGTCTTGCCCTTCATCGCAACTCGAAGGAGTTGATGGTCAGGCGTCCATGGACAGCCGGCCACGTCCACCGCCACATGAAACGGATGCTCGCCATCGGGTGCTGGGTAGTCGTAGCGAAAGTAGTTGATCAACTCTTCAATTCGAACAGCTCCAGCCGGTGGCAGCCGGCCGGCGTTCAACATCCGCCGAACATTGCTGTAGGATGCCGTGTCGACGTCGATCGAGAAGGTGGACTTAGGATTCTGAAGCGCATCGACAAACTCGTTCTCTACGATTAGATCGTAGGCCTCGGTGTTGAATTCCTCGGTGTCGTATTCCTCGATGCCGTATTCCTCGATGCCGTATTCCTCGGTGTCGTATTCCCCGGACGGACCATCGAGATCGCCTCCGCCATTACTGCCATCTTCAACAGCGTAGTCTGCCGAGTCGGTTGCCATTTCACCGTAGCGAGCCGGAGCACTTGCAGGATCGCTTGCCGAATCACGGCCGCATCCAACGAACCCGAAAATGACAACACTGCCTGTCAAAAACCACCATTGGATTGCACGACGCATGATACGCCTCCCTCGTTCGTGACACGGTTGCCGCTCCAGTGTTTTGGCCGGCACTCGTCTAGGGGATCCCGGTTCCGACATCATTATTCCCGAAAAAGAGAATCAAACTCAAAAACCGCGTGTGAGTAAGTATCATTATCGCACACGAAGCCACAAAGGCACGAAGACAGAAAAATGACGAAGGAGACGAGGAAGACGACCGATGTCGGCCTGAGAGACTGGTTAACGGCTAAACTCGCGAACGGTAACGGTGGTACCCAACGGCTGTTCGTCCAAGACGTCCCAATGCGTGATTCTCCAGTAGCCGTTGATGACATTCAGGCGAAACGACGCGACGTATCGCTGCCTTCGTTCATGCAAGTGGCCCCAGTGTTCGATATTGCCCGCCACGTCCCATTGGCACACGTAGTAAAAGCTGGGTTCCGACCTCGCATGAACCGTCTGTTGAACCGTACCGTCACTGACGTCTACCGATGTTACGTGGGCGATCGCACCACCTTGGTCCTGCATGTCGAGGCTTTGGTGGATTTGCCGGTAGACGTGCTCGAGCAATTCTCCGTCCACACAGAGTGCCAACGCGTCGTAGACCTCACCGTCCGTTGGGCATTCAAAAGCGCGATACACGTTCCGGTGCAGCGGTGCAAAAATCTGCGCTGCCTCGGCAGTCGAGATAGGGTCGCTCTGCCATATCCTAGAATGTGCAAACCACCCGACGACTAGCGCAACAACCGCAGCCGCGAAAACGGCTGGAGTGGAAGGAGACTTGGTAAGTCGCGGACGCAGAATTCGCCAACCGACTAACCAAATTAAAATAGCGATATCAAAGCCGAGAATGGCCGTCCAAGAAAGTGAGAGGCTCTGCGGCAAGTCGTTGGCCCGCAGCGGCGAAAACGGTACAACGCGGTGTGGCAACGGACTCTCCCATTCCAATTGTTGGCGGTTCCCGACACGGCTGAGCGTCCGTTTTTCAATGCGATCTCCTGCCAAGATTACAACGTCCACCGCCCACATCGATTCCGTGAATCGATTCCAGCTCATGCTTACTGTCTCTGGAAACGCTGGGCAGCGGTAGCTGAGAATAACGCCAACTCGTCCATTGGCAAGAGACACGTCTCGGTCGTTCGCATCCCTCGCAAAGTCTTTGGTAGCGAGTCCAAAAAAGTCACATTTTTCAAACTTCGCTTCGACCGTTGCTCCATTGATGCGGACAGGTAGTCCTTTAGCGAAATAGTCACCCACCACCGCTGCCGCCCCCCTTTGTTCCTCCGGCGAAAGGAAATCCCGATGCTCATGTTCGATCGGTAAGTCCAGCAACAATGTCTGAAGTGGGATTAGTATTTCGTGTCTTACTTGTCTGTTTTCGACATAGAGAAACGAATAGGTCGAGCTATAGCTGGAGATGCCGAGTGTCTCTTGTTTGGCCTTAACCAACCATGCTACTTGTTGCTCTCGGCCGTCGCCCATGCTCAACGGAGGCCCATCCCACCGCAAGCGCAAGATGTAGGGTTCGTGTGGACGCAGTGCAACCGGTTCCGACTCCGGCTGTTGTTCCTGTTGAACATGCAGCGTCATTTCTGACGGAAGGACGGCGCCGCCGTCGGTGAATTTTTGGACGAATGTCAGAAATTCGGGTGCCTCATCCAAATCGAATCGCAGGGAGAACGTTAGTTGGTGATCCATAAGCTCGGCCAGCGGAACACCTGAAGCGGGCGGCTGCCAGGTCGTCGAATCGAGCTTCGAGACCAATGGTCGACCATCGATGTCGAGGATTTGGAATCGCTCGGCAATGAACTGGCGATGCAACTGGATCCCCCGGCCGATTTCGGTCGCCGAAAGGTAGTCGCGGCTGTCCGTACGCAATGTGTGAAACAGATAGAGGTCTTCTAGGAATACTTCGATCTCGGCTGTAATCTCATCGGGGCGAACGTAGACCAGGGCTCGACTGATTGACACGGGGTGAGCGTAAGACGAACGAGTTGCGACAGCCAGTGCCAAGGCACCGCACAATGCACGCCAGATGAAAAAGCCGACCAAGCGGCTATTCACGAACCGTAACCAGGGCATCGACCCAACTCTGAAAGTGCATACCATCACTCTCGATATCGGCGGTAACCAAATGACTCCCAACACCGGACTGCACCTTAAACGTGAAAGAGGCCGATCCGGATCCTCCTGATTTCAAGGTCACAGGCTCGACGGACGACGTCAAGCGGGCCCCGTTGGGTAAGCGAGGCTTTACGCGAAAAGTTCGAGTGATTGGCGAGTGATTCAGAAGGCGGACCTCGATCGTTGTCGTTTCGCCATCGGCGATCGAGACAGTACGGGGATAGCATACGGCCCATTGTTCATCGATTCCGTAGTTGGGGTCATCCCAGGGAAAGAGTTCCTCCAAAATCGCGATTCGTTCTCGATATCGACGCTCGATATAGTCCATTTCCTTGACGGTGAAGGCAAACACATGCTGGATATGTTCATTGACGATCCAAAACGGTTCCTTGATGTCACGGAGTTTCTTCAAGCACAACAGGTATCCTGAATTCTCGCTGACAAGGTTTCGGTTCAACAAGCAGTAATCGTCGATTCCAGATGGTGCGAACGCATCGCCGACAAAGAAAATCGGCCGTTCGTCTTGTTTGCGAGCGAACACGGCTCCATGAAAGTAAGTTTGGCCCGGAAAGAAATGAAAGGTCAAATCCAACTCGTGCCATTTCATCTTGTGTCCGTCCGCCACACGCTGAATATTCTGAATGGGATTCGCTGTCATTGCTGGCAGGTGGTATGCCGCCGGATGTTCAAGCAAATCGGCGTACTCCGGTGTTGCATAAACCGGGCATTTAAACTTCTCGGCAGCCGTTTGCACTTGGTCGGTATGATCGTCGTGGTAGTGTGTGACAAAAATCCCGTCGACCTGTTTGACGATCCCCTTGTCAATCAGGTCCTGGATCGCATCGATGACACGCTGATAACCGCAATCGAGTAAGAAGCCGTGCCCTGAATCCGAGATGAGCAAGCGGCTGGTGGAATTTTCAAATACCCACGCCGGGGTCTTTTCATGTTGCGAGTACGGCATCAACTCGATGTCTGCCCCCGGCCCCAAAACTCGTTCGCCGCAAAGACGCATTCGTTCTTCTTTGAAGTACCAATGAAGTGCATTGGTGGAAAGGTAATTTCTATACAGCTTCTGGGCACGTTGCGTCAGTTTCTCGATGGCTTGTTGCGGTGTGCGAATGATCGGACCGCGGGCTGGGACAATCAGGTCTGGTTTCGCGGCGGCTACTCTGCGTAAGCTAGTGACCAAGTCGGCCAATCGAGCGGCATACCCGTGGTAGCCGCGAACTTGCGCTGAGGGAATCGCGTCTTGAAAACTGTACAGGTCGAGAATTTTTCCGTCGCCATAGATGAGGTCACCAGTGAACGCGATACGTTGGCCGTCCAGTTGAGCGACATACGTTACTGAACCGCGGGTGTAGCCTGGCGTTTCCATGACCTGGAGGTCGATGCCGTGCCAGGAAAACGTATCTCCGTTCTTAACCCATTGGCTCACGTCGATCGGGTCGGACAAAATTTTGGTCGTCTGTTGCGCGTAATCGTGGAATTGGTTCTTTGGAAACGCGGTCCAATAATCCTTCGCCTTTTGCAGCGCGTACGCTTCGCGTTCTGGGGCAATAATCCGAACGCCCGTGCGAATCAGCGCCAAGGCGTTGGTGACGACATCACGTCTGCCATGTGTCAGCAACAAACACTCAACCGAGTCCTCTGCCGCCCCGCTGTAAATGGCTAGTTTCGCGTCCTCAGCGTGAATCGACACTCGGTTGATCGGCCCAAACTCGACATGGCAATGCGTTGTCAGCTCCTCGGCGGGCAGCGCCGTCATGGACCACAGAGACGCGATGCAGGTCAGGATGAACAGACGCATGGTGGAGTCCTCAGAGAATCGGAAAGATGCGGGGCAGTGAGGCGCATTATAGGCTACTGCGTGCGGCGTCAATTTCCAATTTCGAGGTCGGAACGCAAATGACGGCGCTTCGCTCGGTTGGGGGACCGCAAAAATTCTTCGTGGCTTTGTGTCTTTGTGTGAGACAGATCATCTTCTCACACTAAGGCGCCCACGAGCGGAACCGTACTAAATAATCTCACGAAGTGGCTGACCGTTCTCTTCAACGATGAATCTGGGTCTACCGCGTGGGTCATCGTAGGTCGCATCCAACGGCACACCCATATGGTGATAGATCGTGGCCGCTAGGTCGGCTGGGGTCACTGGACGTTCCTTAATCTGCCCACCGTCCGCCTCCGAAGCACCAATGACCTGACCGTGCCGAAAACCACCGCCCGCCAAACACATCGACATGACGACAGGCCAGTGGTTTCGCCCATCAACACTGTCCTGCGTACCCATGTGGGGCGTCCGTCCAAATTCGCCCATCGCAATCACCAATACCTCATCCCCCAGCCCGCGTTGTTCAAGATCGCTAACCAGAGTTGTGAGTAGGTGATCGAAAAGAGGCAAAAGCGGCTTCAGTCCTTTCGAGATTCCACCGTACACACCGCCTGGAATCCCGTGATTGTCCCAAGTGCCCGACGCCGTGTGATAGCTCAGGTCGAGCGTAACGAAACTGACTCCAGCCTCAACGAGTCGTCGAGCCAGCAAGGCTTGTTGGCACCAGAGATGTTCCCCGTACTTGTTTCGACCGCTCGCCGGCTCACGCGACAAATCAAACGCTTGTTGAGCGCGCTTTCCCAGCACCATATCAAATGCTTGTTGCTGGTATCGGTTGAGAGCCTCCATTGACCCACCAACATCTACTCCCGCTCGCAATCGATCAAAGTCCTTGATGAGAGTCCGCCGTGACTGCAATCGGTCCATGTCCAACCCAGACGGCATCTTGAACAAGTTGGCGCCGGTTGTTCGTTTCAGAGGCTTACCGACCAAATCGTATTCGGGAAGGACGGTCGCTCGATTGCCGACCATCGGATCGTGTTCTTTCCCTAGATAGCCGCCCCAAGCGACATGGGAATCATGTTTCTTGAATACGACGTACGGCGGCATACTTGGATCATTTGCGCCGTGGAACTTGGAGACCACCGATCCAATTGCCGGATACATGTGCCCTTCCGAGTTGGTTCTGGGCGTAGCATCACGATTGCCCGTCTGCATGACCTGATTGGGTTGATGGCTGCTCTTTCGCGGATCGACGGAACGAATCAGCGTAAAGTGGTCCATCATTGCCGCTTGCTTCGGCAAGTGTTCGCAGATGTTGACGCCAGGCAGGTTGGTCTGAATCGGAGAGAACGGTCCACGGTTGATAAACGGACGATCTGGCTTGGGGTCCCACGTGTCAATCTGACTGGGACCGCCGGCCATCCAGAGTAAGATAACGCTCTTGCGACTCAGCGGCCTCCCATCACTAACTGCCCGTTCACGCGCCGCCAATAGACCGGGCAAACTAAGGCCAGCGAGACCGGCCATGCCAGCCTTGAGCATATTACGCCGGCTGAGGACCGTAACTCCCTCTCTTTCCAATGGAAAGTAGTCGGTGAAGGCGTGGTCTGTGTGCTGCTGCCGATGGAGCATCGATAAAGTACCTAGCGTATTTGTCGCGATTCAATCGATCGAAACGTGTGGATTCCGTGACGGACCGACCGTACCTGGAACGCCATTCTAGGTGATTTTCAACGATTTTACGACACGAAAGTGTCAGCCGGACCCCAAGAAATCAGGCGGATTTCACCTCGAGCGCCGGCCGAGTTTTCCCACTGCGGGGGTTTTCTCGATTAGAGCAGGCAAACTGGCCCTCCAGCCCTCAGTCTATTGAAACCAACTCGACGATAAAATGAAGGCGAGCCCTCGGCGGAATCTGGGGGGGGGAGCCCTCGACGCCATAACCAATTTCAAAAGGAATCTCCAATTCGATCATCCCACCAACTCCCACCAATTGAACGCCCTCGGTCCAACCGGGAATCACGCCGGAGAGTGCAAACGAAATTGGCTCGCCGTTGTTATTCACATAAGATTGGTCAAACACCGTCTTATCATCGAGCCAACCCTTGTAATGACATGTGACGGTATCCTCGGCCGTCGGTTTTCGTCCATCCGACCGCCGTAGGATTCGGTATTTCAAGCCGCTTTTTGTTATCGTGAACTCTTCCGGAGCATCCGCATCCGACTCGCCAGGCTGATACTTCAATTCTGACGGACCGACGGGGTGGGAACTCTGCGATCCCGTTTTGTGGGACAAGCAACCCGATGTCGCACAAACGCAAGCGACCAAGGCGCCAACAAGAACCGGACTTGGTAACAAAAACGAATCTCTCACTGGTATTCTCCTTGCCATTTTTGACTCGCTAAATTGGTGCGAGTCTCCATTGTTATCGCAACATCCTTTGTCGTCTAAACAAAACGAAAAACGGTGCCAGCTCATTTCTTGACCGGCTGAACACTGAAGGCGTACTGCGTCATTGATCGGTACGTCTCACCTGGCTTCAAAATCGTTGACGGAAACTCCTGCTGATTTACCGAATCGGGGAAGTGTTGCGTCTCCAAGCAGAGGGCGGCGCGATGTGCATAGATTTTGCCATCTTTGCCTTTTTGCCCCTTGAGGAAATTGCCCGAATAGAATTGAATTCCCGGTTCCGTGGTGGAAATTCTCAGCCGCCGCCTTGAGCCACGATCAAACAGGCTAGCTGCAAAATTGAGCTTCGCATCGCCCTCGGGCTTGTTCAACACGAAATTGTGGTCGTACCCGAGCGCAGCCGTTTCGGTCAACGAGTCGATTCGTTTACCAATTCTCGTCGCCTTACGGAAGTCAACCGGCGTTCCCTCGACTGATTCAATTTTCCCCGTTGGGATCAAAGTGTCATCCGTGGGCGTGTACTTGTCGGCGTTTAGTCGCAAGGCATGATCTAGAACCGTGTCACTGCCGGCTCCCGCCAAATTGAAGTAAGCGTGGTTGGTTAAATTAACCGGCGTCGCCTTATCAGTCGTCGCTCTGTAGCTGATGAGCAATCGGTTCGCATCTTTAGGGACAGAGAAAACGACCGTCACGTCAAGCTTTCCTGGATAGCCCTCTTCTCCGTCCGGACTGGTGTAACTAAAACGAACTCCACTGCCGCGTTCATTCGAAAATGGACGCGCCTTCCAGATAACCTTGTCCAGGCTCCGTTCTGAACCACCATGTAGATGGTTGGGTTCATTGTTGATCGCCAACGTGTGCTCTTTGCCGTCCAGTGTGAATTTTCCTTTGGCAATCCGATTGCAAACTCGCCCAGTCGTGCAACCAAAGTACTGATTGTCCTCGGATTCGTAACCGGTAACCGAATCAAATCCGTTAATTACATCGGCCGAATTGCCGTCCTTGTCCGGAACGTGCAACTGCACCAACGTTGCACCACGCGTCATGATCTTGGCGACCAATCCCTTGCTACTCTTAAGCGTGTAGATTTCAACGGACTCGCCATCCTTGGTCTTGCCGAACGGCTCTTGACCAATCGCGACAGTACAAACAACGGCCAACAGGAAGGTCGACAGACCAATTGAATATCTCACGTTAAACTCTTTCTTGGGAAGAATTAGAGTGGAATCGACTAGACAAGAACCGATTATTGATTCGGTTGCCGCCAGACTCAAGTATCGAGTGGTGAAAAGACGTCTTTTCTGTCCCCAAAAGCCGCATTTCTAACCTCGTCCCATGTAGGGCATTTCGTTGGCCATGACGGTGATGAACGGCACATTGGTGTCCAGTGGCAGCCCTGCCATATAGACAACCGCGTCGGCCACATGTCGAACATCCATGGTCGGCTCGATAGCCAGCGTGCCATTCGCCTGTGGTACACCGACCTCCATCCGAGCGGTCATGTCGGTGGCGGCGTTACCGATATCGATCTGCCCACAGGCAATCGCGTGAGTTCGTCCGTCTAACGCCGCCGATTTTGTCAGGCCTGTGACAGCGTGCTTCGTAGCCGTATAGGCCACCGAATGCGGCCGCGGCACGTGAGCGGAAATAGACCCGTTGTTGATGATCCGTCCCCCTTTGGGCTCCTGCCGCTTCATCAATCGAAATGCCTCGCGAACGCAAAGGAACATGCCGGTCAAGTTGGTGTCGACCACCCGCCGCCAGTCATCAAGGGCAAGTTCATCGAGTGGGATGGCGGCGGTGTTAATCCCCGCATTGTTGAAGAGTACGTCCAATCGGCCCCATTGTTTTTCGATCAACGCATACAACTGTTTCACGGCAAGTTCATCACTCACATCCGTGGGCACGACCAGCGTCTCGGCAGCATCGTCACAAAGTGCAACCGTCTCTTCCAATGTCTCGCGGCGGCGGCCAGCCAAGGCGACGCAATAACCAACGTTGATAAGAGCTAACGCGGCGTACCGCCCTACCCCGCTGCCAGCGCCCGTCACCAATGCAATTCTCATTTCCCAGCCCTCGATTGTTATCTTGTATACAACGTGTCGATTCTGTTGGAAACACTGTGGTTTTGCAATGCGTCATATGCTAGGACATCGAAAATACAAGCAGACATCGCAAGCGAGCGAGTAAAGCGTCGCCCGGGTTGCGCATTCACTCGTTTCCGCTTCGTGCTTATATTGTTAGCCCGTCTCTGTTTTGACGCTAACATAGACATGGACTGCGGACAGAAACTCCAAAAGGACCGTGAATGAGCCTCGACTATAAGATTCTCGGTGGGCCCGGCCGCGATAATGCGCTTTGGGTTCGCGTAGATTCCGGGCAATCGGTGTCGCGATTGCTCTTCGACTGCGGCGCTGGTTGCCTCACGACGCTCGGCCTCGCGGAGATCCTCGCGGTCGAGCAGATCTTTTTCTCGCACCTTCACATGGACCATGTCAGCGGATTTGATTCTCTGTTCCGCTGTCTCTACAACCGGAATTCCGTCGCCAATGAAATCTGGGGGCCACCTCAGACGTCCGAAATCTTGCAGCATCGATTCCAAGGGTTTTGGTGGAATCTAATCGATGATCAAGACGCCACATGGCGGGTCTGCGACGTCCATCCGGACCGGATCGAGCGATGCCACTTCGAACTCAGCGAGGCCTTTTCAGCGCGACACCACGACGAAGTGGTGAGCGGCGACGGACCACTTATCGACACACCGCACTATTACGTCGAGTCGATTCAACTTCGACATCACGGGACAACGCTCGGTTATCGCGTTTGCGAGAAGCCGAGGCAGAATATTAACATCGAGGCAACTGCGGCACTGGGCCTGCATCCTGGCCCTTGGATGCAAACCCTCAAAGACGCGTCGCACGTTGGCCCGCTCGAGATTGATGGAAATACGTACAACATTGACGAACTGCGAACGAAAGTGATGACAGAAACGGCCGGTGAATCGATCGCCTATCTCACTGACTTCCTGCTCGACGAACCGACCTTGCAGACCCTTGTCCCGTGGTTGTCTGGTTGCCAAACTATAGTGTGCGAAGCGCAGTACCGACGTGAAGATATTGCCTTGGCGGAGAAGTACCATCACGCGACAACCGAACAAGTGTCGCGATTGGCCGCTGAGGCGAATGTCGAAACACTACTACTTTTTCATTTATCCGATCGCTATGAGCGTCCCGAGTGGAGCGAAATGTTAGCTCAGTGTCGTGCGAATTTTACCCGTACTTATTTTCCAAGCCACTGGAATTTATCGTGAACCACCACACCGAACTTGGACGTCGCGCATTCCTAAAAGAGGGTCTTCTGAGCTTGTCCGTGGCCGGCCTGTCCATCTCTTTGACGAAGACCAGCCGGTCTTCTGAGTCTAAAGCCATTAAACTCGGAATGGTGACGGACTTGCACTTCGCGGACAAACCAACCGCCGGCAGTCGGCACTACCGTGAGACGCCTAGTAAACTTGCTGTCGCCGTCGAGCAATTTAAAAAAGAAAAAGTGTTAGCGGTCGTCGAGCTCGGTGATCTCATTGACGCCGCCGACACTCCAGCAAAAGAACTCGCCTATCTAAAGACTATCAACGAGATCTTTTCAAAAATCTCACCCAACCGCCACTACGTGCTTGGCAATCACTGTGTCTATACGCTGACAAAACAAGAATTCTTGACCGGAGTCGAACAAAAACGTTCCTATTACTCATTCGACCTCCGCCAGCGTCACTTCGTTATCTTGGATTCCTGCTTCCGCAGTGACTTGCAACCCTATGGTCGCAACAACTTCGAATGGACGGACACCAACATGCCTCCAGAAGAGCTCAAGTGGTTGCGACGAGATCTCGGGGAAACCAAGTTTCCGACGGTCGTCTTTGCGCATCAAAGACTGGACGTTAAAAATCATTATGGTGTCAAGAACGCCGATGCGATCCGAACAATCTTGGCCGAATCCGGTAAGGTAGCGGCGGTATTTCAAGGACACAGCCACAAAAACGACTACCATGAGATCGATGGAATTCACTACTGCACGTTAGTCGCCATGGTGGAGGGAACCGGCGCCGAGAATAACGGATTCTCGATCCTCGATTGGACAAATCCAGATTCGATCCAGATCAACGGATTTCGCCGCCAAGCAGACTACCAATGGAAGGGTTGAATTCCATTTCATTTCGGCGTCGCAACTTACAACCTCGCAACTGACCATCAACACAATGCCGCTAATCAGCCTCAGCAACGCGTTCGAGCAACAGCAATTCGCCAATGGCTACGAATTGGTTGACGGAGTGCAAATGCATGAAGAACAAGGCTCGCGATTCCAGATCGTTAACCGTTGGTTCAAGAAATACATCGACAGTGGACATTTTGTTGAAGTCCGAGTCGATTCGCCTCGTTTTTCCGCGCATCCGGACGCGCCGATGAACTGCACTTGCCCGCACTGCGACGAGGAGGCCACAAAACCGATCCTCGGTCATACGCATCCCGCATCACTGGTTGCCATTCCGCCGCAAGAAGTGCCGTCGCGAGGGTGGGGTGAGGATTTTTGGGTTCGAGTAGAGAGTCGCGAAGACGAATATCTGTGTGGCATTGTCGATAATCCGCTTTACGAAAATCGACTGCACGAGATCGCGGAAGGTGACCGCATCTGCTTTCATACAAACCATATTCTCTCCGTGCACGGACTACACAACATGGAGATTGTGGAACGCATGACGTCCGAGGATCTGGTGCTATTTCGAGCGTGGCTCGATTCACATCGCGACTCAAAATCCTAACGGTCACATTAAAATGACAACACGCCGTCAGTTTCTGAAACGTGTTTCGCTCGGATCGATGGCTGCGTTCAGTCTGCCCTCACTCAGCTGGGCTGCCGAGCCTCCTCCGACACGTGCTATTACTCGCAGCCCGGGTCATCACTGGTTTGGATACTATGACAAGTTACAATTTGACCCGACCAGTCGATTCGTATTGGGTATGCAGGTGCAGTTCGAGCACCGGACGCCAACCAGGGACGATGTGATCACGATCGGAATGGTCGACTTGGGGGACAAAGATCGTTGGACTCCATTGGGCAAGAGCCGAGCGTGGAATTGGCAACAGGGATGCATGTTACAGTGGTTGCCCGGATCGAAAAACAAGATCATCTGGAACGACCGTGACGGCGATCAATTCGTAAGCCGTATCATGAACGTCGAAACGCGAGATACGGATACGGTCGATTACCCCATCTACAGCGTACAGCCAAGTGGCAAACTGGCAGTTACGCCAGACTTTCGAAGAATTGCCGACGTGCGTCCAGGATATGGTTACGCAGGTCTCGCCGATCCATTCGGCGACCAGCTAGTCAGCGACCGGACGGGGATTTTTCGCGTCGACTTGGAATCCGGGCAAGCCGAACTGGTCACGACACTCGCAGATATCGCTCGCCTCGGAAACATCCCGAACGACGAACCTGGAATAAAGCACTATTTCAATCACCTACTTTTCAGTCCCGACGGCAATCGGTTTATTGCCTTGCACCGTTGGCAGTACCGCAACGGTAGTCGTTTGACTCGCATGATTACGGCCGCACCCGACGGCAGCGACGTGCGGCTGGTGATCCCCAACGGTTATGCCTCGCATTTCATCTGGCGCGATCCCCAACACATTCTCTCCCAGTCCAAGAACTGGCTCGGTTACCAGGACTGGGGGAATTTCCTTTTTGAAGACAAGGACGGCGGTGGAAAGATCGAGGCCGTTGGCCGAGGTGTCCTCGATGGCGCCGGCCACTTGAGCTACCTTCCCGGCAACGAGTGGATCTTGAATGACAGCTATCCTCGGGGAGCTGAGCGAATGCAGACGCCACATTTGTACCACGTCGCCACGGGCAAGCGTATCGATCTTGGGGACTTCCACCTGCCGGTTGTTTACAAAGGCGAATGGCGTGTTGACACGCATCCCAGGTACTGTCCCAACAACCGATTCGTTTGCATTGATGCACCCGTTCCCGGTCAAGGACGCCAACTTCAATTGATCGACATCCGTGAAATCGTCGGCAACGGGTGAGATCCCAATCGGCGAATCAAGTGTCCAGCAAATAAGCGATGCGGATTGAGCCGAAGGCGCTAGCCTCGGGTTCTTGCCAGATCCAAGGCACTGGCGAAGCCAGTGAAATCACTCAGCCGGTGGTGCATGAAACTAACCGCTACGCAGTATCTCCTTGACAACTTCACCGTGCACGTCAGTCAGTCGATAGTGCCGTCCCTGAAACTTGAAGGTGAGTTTCGTGTGGTCGATGCCAAGGCAATGAAATATGGTGGCGTTTAGGTCGTGGACGTGGACGGGATGTTCGGTCACGTTGTAACCAAAGTCGTCCGTCGCACCCCAAGTCATACCCGGCTTGACGCCCCCCCCAGCCAACCAGGACGAAAAACAACGCGGATGGTGGTCGCGGCCGTAATCCTCCGCGGTTAGTTTCCCCTGGCAATACACCGTCCGCCCAAACTCACCACCCCACACTACCAACGTGTCGTCGAGCATTCCTCGCTGCCGCAGATCCGCTACTAGCGCAGCGGACGCCCGGTCGGTGTCTTTGCATTGGACAGCGATTTTCTCCGGCAAATTCGTGTGTTGATCCCACCCTCGATGAAATAACTGAATGAACCGCACGTCGCGTTCACAAAGCCGCCGCGCCAGCAGACAATTGAATGCGAACGTTCCCGGTATTTTTGCATCTTCGCCGTACAAGTCGAATATGTGTTGTGGTTCATCCGAGACATCGGTCAATTCCGGCACTGAAGTCTGCATGCGAAAGGCGAGTTCGTATTGCGTAATTCGAGCCCGGATGTCTGGGTCACGAACATCGTCAAAGCGAATCCGGTTAAGCTCGGCCAAGTCGTCGACAAACGCTTTTCTCGCCTCGCGTCGCATTCCGGCTGGGTCCGATAAAAAAAGTACCGGGTCCCCGTTGGAGCGAAATTTGACGCCCTGGTATTTGGTCGGCAGAAATCCGCTACCCCAAAGTCGCTCGTACAATGGCTGTCCGCCACTCCCTGAGACCATCGCGACAAACGTAGGCAAATCTTGATTGGTGCTTCCCAAGCCATAGGACACCCAGGATCCGATACTCGGGCGACCAGCCAACTGAGCTCCGGTCTGCATGAACGTGATTGCAGGATCATGATTGATCGCCTCGGTGTGCAGAGACCGAATCAGACAGAGTTCGTCCGCCACGGTCGCCGTGTGCGGCAACAACTCGCTAATCTCCGTTCCAGAATCGCCGTGTCGATCAAAATCAAAACGTGATGCCGCGACGGGAAACGTCGATTGGTCCTTGGTCATTCCCGTCAACCTCTGTCCCTTACGGATAGAGTTCGGTAGATCGTCACCTTGAATTCGTTGCAGCTCCGGCTTGGGGTCAAACAAGTCTATTTGCGACGGCGCTCCCGACTGAAATAGGTAAATTACTCGCTTAGCTGTCGCCGAATGGTGCACGCCCAATTCAGCGGCGGAGGCGTTGCCGAACAACTGACCGATGGCCGCAGCACTGACTGCCGAGCCAGCCATCCCCAAGAGACGTCGCCGAGTGAGGGTCGAGTCCAAATGATCGTGCATTATACGGCTACTCCCTTGTGATCACTTCATCAAGGTTCAATACTAAACTAGCAACCGTTGCCAACGCCGCTAGTTCAATGGCATCTCCCGGTGGTACTTTTAACTCGCCGTGTTCGAGCCACTTCTTGGCAAGATCGGGATTTTCTCGAAACTCACGTAGGCTTCGACCGTGCACTCGTTCCAACACCCGCATCTCACCGACACCGGGTGGTCTGGCGGTGGCCCGTTGAAAAATGGAAACCAAATGTTTGCGATGCGTGGCCCCGACGTCCGCTTGCGAAAGTGTTCGCTGCGCCAACCCGCGAGCCGCCTCGACGAACGTAACGTCGTTCATCAGGGCCAAGGCCTGTAACGGTGTATTGGTGCGAGATCGTCGCACGACGCACGACTCGCGTGATATTGCATCAAATGTCGCCATTGTCGGTGGCGGCACCGTACGTTTCCAATACGTGTAGAGGCTACGCCGGTAGAGGTCACTGCCCGTCGACTGCTGATAGTCGGTTACTGTCGCAATCTCCTGCCACAATCCAGCGGGCTGGTACGGCCGTACAGACTCTCCTCCCAGGCTTGTGGTTAAAAGTCCCCCGAGAGCCAATGCCTGATCACGTATCAACTCGGCTTGTAATCGCACGCGTGGCCCACGTGCCCAGAGGTGGTTCTGAGGGTCGTCGGCTGCGGCTCCCGACCATGTAGAGTCTTGACGATACGTGGCACTCATCAGCATCAGTTTATGCAGGTGTTTGATATCCCAACCACTCTCCATGAATTCAACGGCCAACCAGTCAAGCAATTCGGGATGAGTCGGTCGCGCCCCTTGAACACCGAAATCCTCCGGAGAACGAACCAGCCCTTCACCAAAGTGCATCTGCCAGATCTTGTTCACGAAGACGCGAGCCGTCAGAGGATTGTCTCGGTCGACCAGCCACTTCGCTAATCCTAGACGGTTCTTCGGAAAGGCCTCAGGAAATGGTGGGAGCACGGCTGGGGTTGAAGCGTCTACAGCCTCGCCGGGTTGATTATATTGGCCGCGTCCAAGAATAAACGTTTGGCGAATACCAGGTTGATCTCGCATCACCATGACGGTGGGAAGATTTGAGCGATAGAGTTCAGACTCCGCAGTTTTTCGTTTCAAGTCCTCGTACAGTTTCCGCAAGGGCGGTTTGGACCCGAACAATCGATAGTATTCGAACATCTTGCCCGTTTGCGGCACGGTGCGATCCTGTGCGGCAAGTTGCAGTATCTCTTGCACATTGAATGGCTCGGCAATCCAGCTAGCTTCGTTCTCGGATACGGCGCGAAAGTAAATGCGGACGTCATCAATAGCGCCGAAGAACATGCTGTGCCCACCACCGACTCGAAATGGCTCGGTACTGGAAAACGTTTGGTTGATGCTATCCAACTTGATGTCGTTGTCCTGTAGCTTGCCGTCAATATAGATGCGAATCCCTTTGGCAACTCGCGAACCGTCGTACGTCATCAGGACGTGGCTCCATGAACCGAGGGGAATGGTGCCGCTCGCTTCGACGCGTATCGAGTCATCAAGCCATCGCTTGACGAGGTTGACTTGGACATGTCCATCTTCAAGATGAAGGTAGTATCCACTGCCCTGGTCCACCGGTGTCATTCGAGAAATAATTGTTCCGGTCTTGCGTTCGGGGCGTATCCAGGCCGACACAGAAAACGCATCGAAATAACCGAAGTCCGCCAAGTCGCCAAACTCTTGGTCCGCTCCGCGAAATTGAAAAGCCGTGCCAATTTTCCCGGTGGTCAATTCGGGTGCAGTCTCCTTATCAGGAGCGTTGGCGGCTTCGTCATCCGCAGTAGCGACGGCCTTATCCATCGTCAGGTGAATATCCAACTGGTCGCTGACATTCCATTCGTTAGCACCGGACAGCGGGCGAGTCTGCCAGCTTTGAAAGTCCTCGTCGATGGATGTCTTGGACGACTTCCAACGATGATCGAGTTGTCGCACTTGGTCCATCAAGTGTTGCAATTGTTGCGTTTGTGACGTTGTTGGGGCTGGTGTGTACGGTGGCGAATTCCCTTCCTTAATCGCTCGACCGTTCTCCGGAAGCGAGTTGAAGAACGCGAACAGGCCATAGAAATCTCGCTGCCGGATTGGATCGTACTTGTGATCGTGGCAGCGGGCGCAACCAACCGTCAATCCAAGCCAAACTGTCGCTGTTGTTTCGACTCGATCCACGACGTACTCAACCTGATATTCCTCTGGAATGATCCCGCCTTCGGCATTGCCACGATGGTTGCGATTGAATCCTGTGGCGATCCGTTGTGCCATCGTTGAGTTGGGTATTAAATCGCCGGCAAGTTGTTCGATGGTAAACTCATCAAACGGCTTGTTATCGTTAAGGGCGGCAATCACCCAATCGCGCCAGCGCCACATGTCGCGGGGCCCGTCATTCTGATAGCCGCTGGTATCCGCGTATCGCGCGGCGTCCAGCCATATCAACGCCATCCGTTCCCCATACTGGGGCGATTGAAGTAACCGGTCCAGCAACCGCTCGTAGGCATCCGGGGAGTGATCCTGCAAAAAATCCCGAATCGAATCGGGTGTGGGTGGTAGGCCGGTCAAGTCAAGCGTCAGTCGTCGAATCTGCTTTCGCTTCGAGGCCTCGGGGGAAGGACTCCGGCCGGCCTTCAATATCGAGCTCTGGATGAAGCGGTCAATCGTGTTGCGTTGCCAAGGGTCGTCTGCGAGGGATGAATCGCTTCGAATTGGAGCAACAAATGCCCAGTGTTCTCGCCAGTCAGCTCCCAACTGCACCCACTTGGTCAGTAATTCGATCTGATCTGGAACAATTGGACGATCCGCATCGGGCGGCGGCATCTGCCTCTCCGGATCGGAAGACCTGACACGTTCGACGAGTTCGCTTAACGAAACGTCTCCTGGTACGACAGCACGTCTTCCGTCGCCAAGGTCCCCGAACAGACTGCTCCGTTGGTCAAGGCGAAAGTCCGAGACACGTTGTCCCTCATCCGGACCGTGACATTGAAAACAGTGGTTCGCGAGAATCGGGCGAATGTCCTGGCTAAAATCGATCGTCTCTTCACCACTGCACGGAAGACCGCCCATCAGAAGACCGCCCATCAAAGCAACGACCGTGCACCGTGCCATCGAGAACCAACCGAAAACGATCTCCGGCCCAAGTCGACGAGTGCTTCGCGTTGCGGGTTTCATGGATTCTCCTTCGAGCAGTTATCTTGACTGCTGTGTTCGCTATGCTCGATTCTACCTCAGCCAATTGCGAGCGACACCCTTCGCAGCGGAAGATCCGCAAGGAAGAGAACCAGTTGCGGTCTGGGCATTGGGACAAATCGCCAACAAAGTCGGAACGCCAGAGCGTGAACTGAGGGAAGATCGATCATTGATCGCTGGGCAGTCCGCCCGATGATTGAGGTTTCGTTCGATGGTGGATACCGCCAAACGCCGCCATGGGTTAACATATAGGATTCTATGCGACGTTTTGAACTGACGACGAAGTTGCAGCATGTGGCAGTTCAACGACAGTCCAAGACGACCGCATCCAACCTGTTGCCTACCTTTTTTGCCCGCCATTGCTTGAGACCACCTATGTATCCGACGCGTCGGGCACTTCTTGCCATGGCCGCTTTGTTGACCACGTGTTTGTTGAGCTGCGCCGACAACCGAACTGATGTAGACAAGGGAGGCACATCGGACACGCTTGCCTTGCGTTTCTCGGCCATTCCCGATCAATCGAAAACAGAACTCGATGATAAGTTCAACGCCTTGGCGAGCTACTTGAGTAAGGAACTTGGCGTCGGCGTTCAGTACGTCGCGACCAACGATTACAAGGCGTCGGTAGAGGCATTCAAGAACGGCGACATTCTGCTCGCATGGTTTGGCGGCCTAACAGGCGTTCAGGCGCGGCATGCCGTCACCGGCGCTCATGCGATCGCTCAGGGGAAGTCCGATCCGAAGTTCAAGACCTATTTCATCGTGCACAAGAAAACCGGCCTGACAAAATCAGACGAGTTCCCGACAGAATTGGAAAACCGATCGTTTGCGTTTGGATCCGAATCGTCGACATCTGGACGACTAATGCCGGAGTACTTCATTCGAAAAAGGACGGGAAAGTCCCCGGAGGAGTTTTTCGGATCACCTCCTCTTTTCTCCGGCAGCCACGACAAGACCATTGAGCTGGTTGAATCGGGCCAAATCGAGGCCGGCGCCGTTAATTTCAAGGTTTACGATCAGCGCGTCGCGGATGGAAGAACAGACCCACAAACGTGTCGTGTGGTCTGGGAGACTCCATCGTACGCCGACTACAATTTCACTGTCCATCCAGACGTCGAAAGGCAATTTGGCACGGGATTTAGTGAGAAGTTGCAGGCAGTATTGTTGTCGATCGACGACCCGGAATTGCTCTCTGCCTTCCCGCGAGAAATGCTCATCGAGGCAAGCAACGAGGACTTCAAGGGAATCGAAGAGGTCGCTCGCGAACTAGGTTTCTTGCGATAGAAAAACTGACACTCGGTCCGATTCGGTGTGAAAATCACGCTCATCGCCACCGCGTCAACCGTTGGCCGTGTGATCAACGACGGGCAAAGGAGACCAAAAGTGGCAGCGTCCGATGAGACCGGCAGTAGTTTTCTCTTGCCCACCTGCCTAAGATGGTCGCAGGTGCGGGTTCAATCAGTCCGCCGAACATGGTTTTCACGACGTGACCCCAGCGGATGAACAAGTGCGAGTTACACGACGTTAGCGTGCAGTTCGGTTCGCATTTTGCACTACAGGACGTCTCGTTTCAGGTGAGGTCGGCGGAGCGTGTTGCATTTATTGGACCGAGTGGAGCCGGAAAAACGTCGTTATTCCGTCTTATCCATGGCGTCCTTAGCCCAACATCGGGCCAGGTTATCATCGACGAGACAGATGTTTCACATTTCTCGTCGCGACAGTGGCGCCCTTTACGATGTGAAATCGGCTGGATCCCGCAAGGATTTGGGTTAGTGCCCAATCTACGAGTCCTTCACAACGTCCTGGCTGGACGATTGGGCCGGATGAACTCGTTCCAAGCTGCCCGCATGTTCCTAGTCCCCAATGCGAAGGAAACCGCCGCCGTTCATCACTTGCTCGACCGGGTCGGGATTGCCGAAAAGCTCTATCAACGCACCGACCGCCTTTCAGCGGGGCAGCAACAACGCGTCGCGATTGCCCGAGCACTCTACCAAATGCCCTCATTACTGCTGGCGGATGAGCCGGTCTCGAATGTCGATCCAGCGCGAGCAGAGGCGACGTTGGACTTGTTGTGCAATGTGGCCACAGAAGAGCGGATTACTCTCTGTATGAGCCTCCACAATTTGCACCTTGCCAAACGGTACTTTGAGAGGTTGATCGGAATTCGCCGAGGCCGAGTAATCTTCGATCTTCCCGCATCTGACTTCAATTCTGAAGAGTACCGGCAGCTGTACGAGCTAGACGATGCGGAATTGCTTTCAGATAGCTACGGAGACTGACGAATGCCCTATCGTTCTCCGTGGCCAATGCCGGTGGGGAAGATCATCATCACCACGGTCATCATTTTTGGATGGGCGTGGTGGCAGTTGGGTCTTTCGATCGAACAGGCCATTCCCAATGCGGGCGGCCTTGCCAAGTGCCAGGAGTTCCTCGGAGCCGCCGTGGCACCTGCGTGGACCTACGAAAGTACACCTCCTAGCAATTCCCCGTTCTTTCTCACGAAGGTCGGCATCGCCATATGGCAAACGATCGTGTTCTCCGTTGCTGCGGTGAGCCTGGCATTTGTCATTGGACTCGTTTGGGGAATCACGATGTCGGCCACCTGGTGGGGCACAAATCATGTTCCGCAAAACGCCGGCAGATTCAAATATCGTCGAACCACCGTTTGGCTCGTGGTCCATTTGATGCGTACTGTTTCGGCGTTGGCCCGATCGGTCCATGAACTGCTATGGGCGGTGTTGTTTCTCAGTGCTGTCGGACTGAGTCCGCTGACAGTGATTTTGGCAATTGGCATTCCATATTCGGGTGTGTTTGCCAAGATTTTCTCTGAAATCATCGATGAGACGCCAAAACAGTCGGCTGATGCACTGCACGCCATTGGCGCCACTCGGTGGACGGTTCTCGTACACGGGATCTTGCCCAAGGCCATCTCGGTTCGAGTGTGGTCTACGCTCCGCAGCCGTAATGGGGTTCTTCGGCATCCCAACGCTTGGATATTATTTGCAACCCGCGTTTGAAGAACAACATTATCACGAAACGTGGACCTACCTTTACGCATTGATGGCGATCCTGATCGGCGTGGAACTCTGGAGCGCCCAGGTGCGAAGGAGGCTCGCAACGTGAACAATACGGAACCGACTCAAGCCCAACGCATCGCAGTCCTTTTTCGCAATCGCCCTCGCAGTTTATTCTTGAGGAGCCAGCTTGCCCTTGCCGCTGTCTTGATCTGTGTCGCTTGGTTCCAACTGGACATTGATTGGAGCAATCAATTCTCGGCGCGACGACTCGAAAACCTGAGGCGGTTCTCGGTCGAAGTCTACCCCTTTGAACTACGCGACGAACCATTTTCCACAACACGGATGGTGGCGTGGGGATGGGATGTTTGGCGAGATCGCGCTGGCACGGCGGCGCTCACGACGTTTGGCATTTCGATTGTGGCTATCCTGATCGCTGGCACGCTGAGCATTCCCGCCGCATTTCCAGCCGCTCACAAAGTCATCGCAACTCAGCCATTGCCCCGTCAGAATTCCTCGCGGCTGGCTGCCGTCTCGTCACAATTGCCGCTGGTTTTGTCTCGCTGTGCCTTGATGTTCTGTCGAGTGATACCCGAGTACATCATCGCGTTCTTGCTTGTGTCGCTGCTGGGACCCAGCGCGTGGCCGGCGATCCTGGCTCACGATCGAGAACACGCCGGCCGAGATCCCGGCAACGCTTCATGCGCAAGGGCTTAGTCGCGGTCAAGTTACATTGACGGCAATCTTGCCAATGAGCGCCACAAGATGGTGCATCTTTTTTTTCTATCGCTGGGAAACGTGTATCCGTGAAGCGACCGTGTTAGGAATGCTCGGAATTGCTTCGATCGGGTATTGGGTCCGCGAGACACGCGCCCACGATTGGTACGACGAGATGCTATTCTTCACGTTGATGGGAGCCGGTCTAGTGCTTGTGGTCGATTTGATTTCAACGGCCACACGTCGCGCCATCCGACAACATTAGAAATCCGTACCTTCGGATTGA